>Ga0180438_10001487_pt1 | contig 41573 bp, 66 predicted proteins | sample SS_ome_12_FD_132455 | JGI IMG/M metagenome (GOLD analysis project Ga0180438, IMG submission 132455) | Hypersaline lake sediment archaeal communities from the Salton Sea, California, USA - SS_3_D_2 metaG | ecosystem: Environmental > Aquatic > Non-marine Saline and Alkaline > Hypersaline >...
GATCTTGGCACAAACCGCTTTTGCAACCGGCTTGCCGTCAAACCGAAAGAGAAGCTCCTCTCCAACCTCACACCGCGGCTTGAAACGGAAAGCCCAAAACTCCCAATGCCCGTCCGGAGGCTCCTCCCAAAAATGTTCTCTTGCCCATTCGGGAATGTTGATATTCATTCTGTTTCCTTGAATTGCCGCTCAGATAATGACCTCATCTTTTCAACTCCGCAATCTCCATTTGCTCAGGCTCCGAATGTTTGAGCCGGTAAAGAAACGTCCCGTTATTGGCATTATTCAATGCGCGGCTCTCGATTGCATATCCTTCCGCCCTCAGTTCCCGCAAGCGCCGGAGCCCGGAGAGGCCCCCCCATTCCGGAGAACATATCCGCCAAGATTCAACCCAACCGTCTTTGGACTCTCCGGCCCGGGCTTCCATGAGCAAGCGGAGGACTTTCTCTTTGCGCGTTTCACTCATAAAGCTCCCTCCTTGGCATCGGCCAAAATAAAAGCTCGATTTCTGTGCGCTCTTCTACGCCATACCATTTATTGAGAACGGCTCCGGCAACCCGGGAGTCCTCCGTAAAAGCAACGCCCTGCAAAGCATCCATAATGGCCTTGAGTGCAACATTGTCTATATCCGGCCTTGTGTGATATTTGAATTGCCGCATGAGCGCCGCTCGTTTGTACCATTGTGGCTTACCTTTGGGAAGTTCAAAAAATACATTTACGAAAAGGTCAACCGGGCCGTCCCATAGCAACGCGCTTAATCCATGCTTCCCCGTTCTGACCGCCTCATGAAAGAGGCTTTTAACCCGCGCATCAAAGCTCTCTCGTTCTTTTGGCTTAAAGCGCTGCTTTCCTTTGCTCCGCGCCCGCTGCCATGCATACGGCTTGCCGGGAATGACAAAAGAGATTCTCTTTTCCGGCTCTATGGGGAGAATGGCCCCGACATGAGTTAGCCGTCCAAGCTGCTCCTCTTTCTCACTCAGTTTCTTGCTCCTCCCATATTCCCTCGTCCGGTGGCTGCGTCTCGATTGCGAGTCTCACTTCATATGGAGTTACCGGCTCAACACAAGAGGACGCCGCAATCATCCGCGCAACGGCCTCCGTTGTCGGAGTAATACAATAGACGGCTTGCCCGGAATAGAATTGAGTAAAAGCTTTGCGTTCTCCATTGCCCGGAATATCGAGCCGGAGAAATGACGCGCCTCCAATCGTTTGCTCTGTTATCCGCCCGGCAAGCCGCCTATGTCCCATCAACTCCAAGATTGCCCACTCCTCAAATCTCTCTGTCGTTTGTTCGCTCACTTCTTTCCATCCTCCGTTATTCTGAATAGCGCTTGTAAGAATACGCATTCCGGATGCATCCGAATTTCCGGTTTGCATTCGGGATAGTCTCTCTGGAGCCGCAATAGCTCCTCCTCAAGAAACGCCGCATTCTCCTTATTGGTACAGTCAAGCCATTTCGTAACTTGTATTTGGCCGCTCATATTTACCGCTCCCATGGCTCACGATAAGGCAGATCTAACAGCTTGAAAATGTCTTGCTCTTTCCGGATGTCCGTAAGCGGATATGACTCTCCTTTTCCGTCCGGGTCATTTACAACAAGCCCTTCACCGTTGGCCTTGAGCGTCATTCCTTTTGACCTTGCCCGCCTACAGAGCCTTATGTTATGCTCCTTGCTTCCGGTCCGAATCAGGAGCAGCGTTGCCCATGTCTGCGGAGTTGCAATATAGAGGTCAACCGGAATGCCCATACATTGCAACTTGAGAATCTTTGCTCCGCCTTTTGGAGAGATTCGCATTCTCTGAAAGCATTGGGCAAGCAAGCCTCCACTTCCAAGAGGTATAGCAACAAGGTCAATATCATGGACAAGCGCTTTTCGCCGCCGAATGCTGCCAGCAATGGCAATTACATTGGTTCCGCTCTGCAACTCCTTGATAAGATACCGCGCCGCTATCTCCGCTCTTTCAAGGTCAAACAGCTTAGCCATAATCACCCCTCCTCCCCTCGTTCATCTCCAACAAGATTGCGCGTCATACGGTCAAGCTGAATCCTGAGAAAGTCACGGTCCGCCTCTATTTCTCCTTTTCTTTGTTCCGTTTTGCTCTGCTCCTGTATCAATTCATCCTTGCGCCGCCATACTGCAACTTTCTCTTCCTGTAGCTGCCGAATCGTTGCCGTTTGGACTTTATCAGCCTCTTTCAGAGAGGCATTTGCTTCCTCCGCATTTTCAAGGTCTCTGCAATTCTTGCGGTTTTGCTCCGCTAACACTTCATAATAATGCTCCTCTTGCCCAACTCTTTTCCGTAAATTCTCAACTCGCCTCATGAGCCGGAAGCAAAGCTTAATAAGCGCCGCTTTGTCTGTTCCTTGAGGCCGATGAAGAATCTTTATAGCTTCCCGCGTCCGCACATCTTTCCAAATGCTCTTAACCTTTTTCTTGGCCATATAAACAACTCCCCTCACTTTTGCGCCTCCTTGACCTTGCCTTTGAGCCGCTCCAACTCATCGACAAGCCAATTGCAGCGCCGTTTTATGTCGTATCCCTCTTGTGTATTCTCCCGGCCCTGCACCTTGAGGCTCCGGCCCTTTGTTTTTGCCGCCTCTAATTCCCCCTCCATTGCAGCGATTTCTTTTTCATACTGCTTGACTTGCGCCTCAACACGGTCAAAACCCTTCCCCCGAATCCTGAACGTCTTGAATGGATTGGCCTCCGTCACAAACCGGCTCAAGCCGCGTTCAAGGAAATGCTCAAACGGCCAACTGTGGTCCCAATAGTAATTATCTCCCTTAAGGACGGCCGCATAATTGCGGATTGCTTCACATATAACCGCAATGTCCCAATCGTTGAGCGCCCCCGCTGCCGCTGCCTTATGGACAGAGGTTAGCTTCTTATTAAAAATGAGCGGGCCGTCCCCGCAAGCCTCACTCTGCCAGCAATCAAAAATAGCCTGTATTTGAAATGCCGGAGCGCCTCCCTCTCCCGCACCCTCTCCCTCTTGTACTTCAATTCCATTTTCATTTGCATATAGTGTTACATGCTCGTTACGTTCCCGTTTCCTCCTGTGCCTCCGTTGCCGTTCTGCATTGTCTCTCCGGGCTTTTTCCTCTCTAAGCATGCGCCGATTCTCTAAAGTTATCTTGCCATTACGCTTTGTTACGTTTGCGAATTTGTGAAGAGATACCTCAGCAAAAAAACTCTCCAACTCTTTTGGGGTTGCACCTATCAAACGGCCTAAACTTTCCTGTGTTCCTGAGATACGGCCGGGAGTTGGAGAGTCCATCATGTGCAAAAGAAATTCAAGCCACATTCCCCGGGTCTGGAATGAGGCTTGTTGTAACTGGCAATCAGCTTGCCAGTCTTTCCGATAAAACATTAACGCCGGTTGTTTCTTCCGTTCCGCCGTCGTGTATTTCCGCGGCCAATCTTTCCGGCTTCCCATACAACCGCTTTCTTACTTAAGGGAATGAGAGCGGAGGCCCGGAGGGAGCAAGTCTCGCAATTAGCCCCCGCCCTCAACCCGCGGGACTCTATTTCCCCTTCTCTCCGTCCGCCTCAGACCCCTTGGAGCCGCTCTCTGTATCCTTGCCCGGGTCCGGCAATTCTCCCAGCGCCTTTATCACGCCCGATGCATCCGCCTTGCTGAATTGGTCCATATCGTCATGGCCGACAACGCGGTTGATGAGGTCCAAATATTCCCCATCATCCACTTTTTTTGCATGTCTGAGCTTGTTGATTGCCGCCTCCTGCTTGGCGGTCATTTTGCCGCCGCCCTTGGCTTTTCGTTCCGGCTCTTCTCCCTCCTTATGAAATAGGTGGGAAATGGCCAAGCCCGTCCGCGTTCCGCTGACAAGCGCCCGCTTTGCCGCCATTTTGAATATTGTATTTACTTGGTCAAACGGATTGGTCCTTACCTGTTGAGACTCCCCAATTTCTCCTGTGGACTTGTCAATCCATGTTTTCATGCGCCGCCGATCTTGAGGAGTGTTCTCAAACTCCCGCTCTGACACGGCCCGTCTCCATTTATATTTTTCCTCCTTTGAAGAGGCCGCGCCGATTCCAGAGGCTATAATTGCGCCCGTCTGAATCGAAATAATCCGGGCTCTGACCGTAAACGTTACCTCCTCGTCATTCAGGATTTGGGAGAGTATCTCATATTCAGGCCCAAGCAAAAACGCGCTGCAAAGCGTTTCCGCGCCCGCTTGCCAAAGACTCCGCTCTCTGGTCCCGGGAACAATCCCATAATGAATATCCTCTTTCATTATCTCGTCAACAATTCTTTGAATATTCCGAAACCGTGTAAGCAATCGGTCCGGGTCAACCCGGAGAGCAAGCTCCCAATTATCCGGGACCCTCAGCGCCGGGACGGTTGGAGCATCCTGCATAAGCTCTCCCGTTAAAGCTTCGCCTGTCGTTCCCATACGTGTTTATCCTCCTGTTAAAGCCTCCATTGCGCCGCGCAAGCGCAATCCGGATTATCCGGTTTTCGCGGGCTCACCTTTTGGGGCCGTGCCCGTCTCAACCGCGTCAAACAGTGTCCCCTGAGCCGCCCGGAGCAGAACGAATTTATCCTTGCTGATTTCCGCCAAGCGCATATAGTCATTCGCGCTGCCGGAAAAAACAATCTCCGCAACAAATGCGCCGTTCTTGAGCTTCATGTCTCCGAATGAGCCCGCAAGCCCGTCCTTGTCCGGCTGATAAGGTTTCCCGCATTTCTCAGCGGCAAGCGTAAGCTCCGCCAAGACGATTTGAGCAAGCTTCTCCGGGCTCATGGGCTCCGGCTTGGGAGTGACCTTACCCTTTGCCGGAGGCGGCTTGATTGCCTTTGCATATTGGTCCCTTACACCTTTAACAACTGCGTCTTGATACGTTTTCATATCGAGCTTTTGCATGCATACCTCCCTTTAGCCTGTGACTCCCCCTTGTTATTGTCTTCCACGCTTGCGCGGCTTATCTCTGCTCTACGTCAACTCGTAATTTTGACCGGATGAGACTCTTGAAAACTTGTTGATAGATTTCAAAGAATCAACGGCTTTATTAAAATGGCGTTCTGAGCACATAAGAAAATTATCATCACAAACAAGCGGCCTTGGTTCAAAAGCTCGCAACTCCCGAAAGCTTCCAAAAATTCGCTCAACACCGCAAAACGCGCAACCTCGATTGCATCCTCTTGTTGTGCGCGTTGCCAATGGATTTACCCTAAAAAGGGCCGTTTCTTCGTCTTGAAAAGAAACATACTCTCTCACATATTCCGGTATCAACCTTGCCGCTGGCCCGCCGATCGTTACATTATATCCCCTCTGTTTCAAACCCTTCGCCATGCTCTTTGCCCTTGGTAACAACCATGTAAAAGGAACAGAGAAAAAATAAGAAGCGTCTTCATTCCATACCGTAATATCCTTGGGCCAACCAATCGCCTTTTTAGTTTGCGGTTTCACAAAAACACTCCCGGAAAGAAACTCATTTCCCCGTCCCATGCAATCTTGACCGTCCCCATCGAGCAATCCGGGAATAGCAGTTTTTGGGTAACCGCCTTGGTCTCTCCCTCTATCGCCTTTACTGTAACCGGAGAAAAATAAAAGCCCTCATTCCCGGTTGAAACCGTCCTGCAATGGCATTTGAGATAGAGCAATAGCTGCTCAATCCCTGAATCATTCGGGCCTCTCCGGTGTCCCCGTTTCTGTGACATGCCGAAACCCAACGCTTTCAGCGCCCCCGCCGCCCGACTCCTCAAGCGGCATCGTCTGACTCCGTTGCCTCTTTGGAATGCTTTTGAGTTGATATACGTCAATCGTCACGGTTTCCGCTGCCGTCTTCTTGGCAACCGCAACCCAAGGTGGGCTTTGGTCCCGATTCACCCGGACAATGATTTGAGTCAATGGACGCCCGATCTTGTCCGTAAGGCCCTCGACAACCGTAACCCTGCAACCCTCAATCCCCCAATTCCGCCCGCGGTCAAGTGACCCTTCAGAGAGCCAATTTTTAATCTTAAGAAATAGCCTCATCCATTCCCCCTCACTTTCTCTCTGTGATAGCTCTTTGCCTCCCGCCTCAATAGCGCCTTGGCGCCATTCAAGCGGAGGGCAAACCCTCCGCTATGCGACAACTCACAAGGAAATTCCCAAACAATTTATGCCTTTGTGTGCCTCTTTCTACATACGTTACCCTCCTTTCTTGGTGTGGCCGTAAAGAGCAGCTATCCACCTAAATCTTTTCCGCCTCTTCTATCTCCGGAGTTGCCCTTTGCCGCTCCGTCAACTCTGCCGTTCCCTCAAGCGGGTCCAACATGGGCCGATTCTTGAGCATTTCGACAAACGCCGGAGAGCCTATACTGCTTGCAACCCGGAGGCCGGGCAAAAGCTTTTCTCTCGCGGACCCCTTGAGCAAGTCTCTTGCCTTTAGCTGTGTTTCCGCGTTGGTTTTCCCCTCGGCAACCCTGAATTGACGTCCGCCAATGAGCACATACGCATAATAAGTCACTTCCATTTACTCTCCTCCTCCCTGCAACCTTCTCTCTTTTCAACCGCATTAAGGATAATGTTTGAAAAACGCAATGCAAGACCAAGGAAATGGGCTCGATTCGCGGTCTTGCCTATTGATTCAGAGGCAAGGCTTGCAGCGCCAACCGCGGCCTCCGCACATTTTGCAAGCGTCTCCGGAGTGACCGGCCAAAGAATCTCTCCCAACTCCGCGGGCCGTCCCTGCTCCTCCTGTTTCTCCTGAGCCGCCTCCCAATTCCCGGCAAGCATTTCGGCATCCTTGAGCGCCTCCGGCAATGTTCTCCCCGGCCGGACAAGGACTTGAGCAATAACATTCTCTTCCGCGTCCTCGATCAAATATCCCTTGTCTCCATTAAGAGCCGCTATTGTCAACGAATCCATAAACCGCCTCCCTCTCCTCTCTTTTCCGCCTCCTTGTGGGGTTGCTCGTTAGCCTCCTCCTCACACAGAGGACACGCGCTCCTGTCTTCAAGCAAGGTCCTGTTTGCCCATTCCGACCGGGACATTTCCGTTTGCCCATGTTCCGGACAAGTCACAAGCACCCACTTTTTATTCTTGATATGGTGAATGTTGAGCCTTACTCTTGGCGCTCCGTGATATGTTGGCGCTCTTCCCATTCGTTGCTTTCCGGCTCTTCATTCGCACAATGGCAATTAGCTTTCTCAAAATGTTTCCGGGCCTCTTCTCCGCATGACGGACATTCTTTCTCCATGCCGCGTATCTCGTTGCAGACAGGACAACCCTCCTCATTCATAGCCCGGCAAGCCGGGCAATCCGCCAACGGCCCGTTATAGATAGTGCCGCATACCGGACACAGGCCAAGACCCGCCGCTTTGCGTTCCGCTATCCGCTTCATATCCCGAAACACATGCAAGAGCCTTTTTGCCTCCGCCTCCGTCCGCCCTATTTGGCATACAGCAAAGGTCTTCTTATCTTCCATTACATAGGTCCGCGCAAGCTTTGCAGAATTGGCAATCCCAATAAGAGCTTGCTCAATCAATTGGAGGATAACCGCGCTCATGTTCGATGGTCTTCCAAGAGTCCCATTGACAAGCCCAACAATCAATGCACCGTCTTCCGGGCCGGATTTGCTTGACCGCAATTCCGCAACAACCCGGCCTTGCTCATCCCGTATCAGAGGCCCCTGAAAAGGCCCCCGGTTTTCAAGAAACCAATACCGTTTATCCACGTGCTCCCTCCGTTGATAATTTCTCAAACCAATAACGCTCCGTCTCAGTGAGCGGGTCCGTCAATGCCTTGGCCGTGAGCCCCTCTTTGATCTTCTCAAGCGTCTCCTTGGAAACCGCAAGCATACGGGCTCCCTTAAGCTCGTTGACACGTTCAAAAACTAGAAAGCTCTCTGTTTTACCGCCTGTCCGGGCCGGTAAACAGATGAGCCGGGAATATTGCCGCCCAAGCCAGAACATTACTTGACCTCCATAAGCTCAAGGACTGCCGGTGTCAGCGTTGAGCGGCTCCCGTTCAAATGCATTGCCGCCTTGAGAAGCTCCATAAGCTTGCGCTCCAACCGCGCATGAAACTCCGGGCTCACGCGGACTGTCCGGAGCCTCTTGCCATTGTCCGGCAACATCTCACGCCGAATCTCATTCACGCGCCGCCGCAAGATAGACGGACTGATAAGATGAGCGCTCCGCTTTTTCTTCTTTCGGCTCTCCTGCTCCATAGTTGCTCCCTCCATTATGGAATCAATCTCACATGCGCCGGAGGCCCCGGCCCCTCACATGAAAGCTCAATTGCTACATTCCCCCCGGCCGGAACCTCCAACCTCAACCATTGCTCACCCGCCGACAAATCCGCTCCTCTCCTCACAACCGTTGCACCCGTTACCATATACTCCCGGCCCAACCGCAAATCTCCAATGTCGTACTCGCCGGTTTGAGGAGCCGTAAATGTAACCATGTCAACCGGCCCCTCTGCCTTAGCGAATATAGCGCCGATCAGAATTAACATGATTGAGTATCTTTGCGGAATAGCCAGAGCAACCACTTAAGGATTCTCCTTATGGCACAATGTAAACGGTCGGAGGCGGAGGCAAAGGGTCCTTGACTATAACCTCCTCCCCAAGAGTCCCCTCCGTTCCCTTGCACCCGTCCGAATCGCGGCAATAAACCTTGATTTGGTAACTGCCGCCCCCGGCAAAGGGAATATCCGGCCGTATGCTCACCTGTTCCCCCGGAGGTCCGGCCGGTATCTCAATATACGCCTCGAATGGCCCTCCGTTGATGCTCATATCAACCGGATAAAAGGCCGCGTCCGGCTGAGCATCCCATGTAAAGCCGGGAGGACTGTCCCCGGGACAAATGACGGCTCCCAACGCTTGTCCGGCAAGCGCTCCGAAAAACAAGAGCCCCGCCAGTAATAACACAACCCCAACAACAAAAGCAGATTTTTCCATTTCCGTCATACCTCCTCCTTGTGTTAAAACTCCTCCCTTAAGAGCGCTTCCACGCGCTCCTTTTTCTCTTCAAGCGCCTCTTGTTCTCTTGTCTCTAATTCGCGCTGCTCCTCAAATAAATCTAGGTCAAGCTCCGCCTCAATTGCATCTCTGATAAGGGCCTGTAGTCTGTCCGGATGCAATGCGTCCAACTCAACGGCAATCTCTCCAAATTCATTCACATACTTTCCCGCCCGTGAATCCGTCCATTTCAAAGCATCCGGATTATGCGGTAAATTGTCCGCCTCGATCTGCTCAAGCGTCAATGCACAACGCTTGAAAGTAATATCAACATTCTCAATCAAGCCCATTTCGTCAAGGAGCGTTGTCCGCATTGCCGGAAGCATCTCATAGCCGCTTGGGTCATGTCCCCGAAATAGAGCACTGCTGTTATCGCTCCCCGTTTGCGGATTCGCTTTGCGGCCTCATTGAGATATGAGACGGAAGAGAATCCCTTTGCGACAATCACCGGGACGCAATACTCAAAAGCCGCGGCATGGCAAAGACGGGAAAGAGCGTCTTTCTCAACCCATATCTCCGGCCTTATTTCTTGTTCTTGCAGCAAGTTCCGCCGATAGCCGCTTAAAAATTCCGTCAACTGGTCCTGAATGAATATGGACATATACGGCCAACCTCCAGACCATAAAGTCTCTCGCGTCCGGTCCTCAAGGCAACGCCACGGAAAAAGATTTTCTATCCGTGCATGAGATAAAAGCGCGGAGAGCTTCTTATATTCCCGAACGTTGTTATCAATAATTTGTTTGCTTACAAGCTGATAATAGACTTGTCTGAGAGTGAGCGGCCAAAATCGCGTTAAGCCGTTCACAATGTTAATGATTCGCTCAAGCTTTTCCAACTTCGCCGGTGTCCATGTCCCCCGGTCTCGCATTTCGGCTCCCTCCGTTTTTCACTCAAACAACATTTCCGCCGACTTGACTTTGCTTCCCCAATTATCCGGGACCTCAACCGGAGTGATACCGCGTTTCTTAAGCAGCTCTTTCTTCTCCTCTGTTAAGTCCGATTCTCTGACAAGCTGCTCGATTCGGGCCGGACGAAACGCATAGAATATGCCGGACCGGTTTTGCTCTCCGTTGCCGTCCGGCTCCTCCGGGAGCGCTTTCTTGTGAGCAAGCAAAACCCATGACTCCCCAACCTTGAATCCACGCGGAATTGAGGCAATGCGCTTGGAGACTCCCATCTGTAGAGCCTCAATTACAAAGCTCTCCGGAGAATAATGCTTTTCCCCAACCCACATAAGGCCATACTGGTCAAACCGCGGGAGGCATACCGCACAGTTGCGATTATGGCAAGCGCATCCCTGCAAGCAATCGCCCGCATAGTTTTTCCAATCAAGCCAAGTCCAACCGCGGGAAAACTTCACGCCCGCCTTGCATACCGGACATACATGCAAGGCAAAGGGGAGCCGTCCGCATTCCATTGCAAGACCCTCCCCAACCAAGTAAATCCCTCCAACCTTACGCCAACCGCACCCTCTTCTCTGCTCCATGGTTGCTCCCTCCTTCCGTTCTTACAACACTCTCCCAATGCGTCTAATGTCCCGTTGCGGATATGGAGCCCGCGCCTCCAAAAACCTATCAAGATTGTCCCGCCTGTACCTCGTCAAATAACGATGCACCTTTGACGGATTCAAAAGCGCCCGCGCCTGTTTGTCCCGCCTGAGCAACTCCTGCAAACCGCGTTTCTTCAATCCCAAATACTCCGCGGCCTCCTCCTCACTCATCCAACCGTTGGCGCTCATTCGCTCCCCCTCCTTGCAGCAATAGACTTCTCTCCATTCTCCGTGCATACGTGATAAGCACAGCAAGCGCCCGCTGAGCCTCCTCATATTCCCGCTCTATCTCGACAAGCTCATTCCGATCAATGCGCCGGTCCTCAAGAGCATCAAGAAATTTCTGGACGGCCTCCGCCGCCTCTTTCACAACCGCCGCCGATATAAGAGCAGGAGCCTCCTCCGCTCCCGGCTCCGGGACCTCAAACCAATGCAATCCCATAAGCGCATTTACATAACTTGGTATGTCCGGGTCTTTTGTGTGCTCATACAGTTCCCGGAGCTTGTCAATTGGAAAATTTGTGTGTCCGGCCCGCCATTGCTTCACCGTCTGAGGAGACACGTCAAGCGCCGGAGCAAGACTATTGATGTTCCAACGGCTCTCTCCAACCCTCGTTGTTTTGACGCGCAAGAAAAACGGAAAGTCAAGGTCCGGGTCCCCAAACGCTATCCCGATGCTCTCATTCAACACCTTGTAGCTTGCCGGTTTCGGGCTCTTGCTTATCCGCCGCGGATTCGTTGGCATATTGGCAGACTCCTTGTAATAAGGTATGATTTGAAAAAGGGATATGGTTGGACTGCGTTGTTGACGTTGACAAGGTGAGGTAAAAGTGATAAGATTAAATGCGGCATTTAGCTCCCTCCGGAGTCAAATGCTATGAGAGGATGGGGAGAAATTCCCGTTAAGAGCCCTCAATCTCGATACGGGAATAGCTCCCCAACCCTTTTTTTGGTCGCTAACGCAATAGCATCCTCAATGTGCGCGGACTTCTCAGCGCCATTGACAACCTTGGAGACCATAGCGCGGGACCTCTTAACGGCCCGCGCAATGTCGGCCATGGAAACGCCCTGCTGTAGCAACCCAAGCTTAATCTCTAACGTCCTTGCGCCTGTTCCGTTTTGTGGTGACGTTCTCATGTTAAGGTGAATGATACCACATATTGTTTCATCTGTCAAGAGAGGGAATGGTTATGCAACAAATAGTGTCACATGCTCTGCATACCATAGGAGCCCGGTTGCGGCTCCTCCGCGGAGATATGACCCAAGCAGAGTTTGGAAAGAAAGTCGGAGCTGTTCATTCTCTCGTTGGCGCTTGGGAAAGAGATGAGCGGCTCGTTGGAGCCCGCTATCTTGAGCCAATAGCGGCCCTTACGGGTTGTAATCTCCATTGGCTTTTGACCGGAGCCGGAAAGCCGTTATTGAATGCCCAAGCAAGCGGGACTTTAGGGAGCCTCCTCCGTCAACGTCGTAAAGAGCTTGGCCGCTCACAATTAGAGCTTGCAGATGCATTGGGAGTGCATCAATCATATATTTCTCTCATAGAATCCGACCGTTGCGCCCCCTCAATGCAAAGGATTTCCAGAATTGCGGAGTTGTTCGGAGACGCCCCAACGACATATGTAAACGCTTATATCAAATCAAGGGGAATGCCGGAGCCCGAACAGGAATCGCGCTTAGAGTTGTTGGAGGCCGGTTTCTTGGAAGAGCGCCGCCTGTCTATTCCTATCTTAACCAAAGAGGCCGCACAATTATGGAAAGACTTGGCAAAGCTCAATTGGGTCAAGAGCCATTCAAAAACCTTCCGCACAACGTCAAGCAAGGACCCGGACGCATTCTATTATTCAATAGACTTTTCCGCGCCGCCCATTGCAAAACTCTCCGCTGCAAGTTATCTTGCTCTCATTGAGCCCAATAGACGCGTTGAAGATAAGCAGTTGGTCTTTGTTCGTTTGGGCTCTTCCATAGGCCTCCGCGCATATTACAAGCAAGCGGGAGGACATGCAATTTTTCTGTCTTTGGTTCCGGGCTCCAAACCAATTATCAAACCGCTTGAGGCTCTTACGTTCTATGCGGTATCGTCCATTATGGCAATCAATCCTCGTTGGCTTTGATAATATCATTGGGTCCATTTTGGGTCCACAAAAGAGGTTTCCGCCGCTTTCCCGCGGGCCTATCGGTTATGGGCCGATTTCCATAACACATGCTCAAAAAAGCACTTAACCAAAACTCGCCTCCCTCACTCAACTTACAAAACGCCCAATATCGAATCCGCTCATCTCCACCGGGACACCGTAAGCCTTGAGGGAGCAAGTCGTTACAAGGCCCCATTTTATTTTGGGTCCAAATCGGGTCCATGGATCGGCTTGAAAAGGGACCAGAGGAGGCTCTCTCATGGCTTGGATTTTTAAGCGCGGACACGTCTATTATTTGGGTTGGTATGAGGACGGGAGAAAGCGCCGCAAGAGAATCTCAAAGCATTTGGATATTGCGGAGCATGCGCGTGAGCAGCTTGAGCGCGGGCTCGATATCGCGGCCTTTGCGCCCCCCGCCGCTATCGTTCCTATAGCTAAAATTTCCGCCCTTTGGCTTGAGTATGCGGAGACTAACACCCGGCCCGGCTCAATCGCTCGATATCGCGCAATTATGGCGCATCTCCGGGCATTCTGTCAGCATGCCGGGCTTAGACATGCCTCCCAACTCACCCTTGAGCACGCCGAAAAATACAAGACCTTCCGGCTCCGGAGCAAATGCAAAAAGGCGGGCACGGCCCCGGCTCCCCGGACCGTCAACGCGGAGCTTACTGTTATCAACTCCGCCCTCCGGCATGCGGTAACGTGCAAGCTCATTCTGAACAATCCTTGGGAGGGAGTCCGGAGGCTCAAAGCCCCAAAGAAAGCGCCGCGTGTCTATTCGGAAGAAGAGTTAATGAGAGTGACCGCGGAGCTTCCGCTTTGGGCCTCTGATTCGATTTGGATTCTTGCCTATACCGGGCTCCGCTTTGGAGAGCTTCGGAATCTGCAATGGACAGACATTGACCTTGAGCGCCGCGTCCTGATTGTATCATCCAATAACGGGCATGCAACCAAGACGGGAGAGGTTTGGTCCGTCCCGATATGCAACCGGGTCCAACCGATTCTTGAACGGAGGAGGCTCTTGCAGGATGTTTGGGTTATACGGCAACCGGGAGGCAAGGGCCGAATGCATCAAAATCAACTGCGCGATATTTTTCAGGCCGCGCTCAAAATGCTCAGCCTTCCACATGGGACCTTGCATGATTTGAGACATACATTTGCAACCCGCTTGATAGAGGCCGGAGCGGACCTCTCAAGCGTCCAAGCCCTCCTTGGCCATAAGTCGTACAGGACAACGGAGCGTTACCGCCATTTGAGCCCGGAACATTTAAGAGAGCAACTCCGGAGATTGGACAAATAAAAAGGTCCCGGAGCCCGAAAGCCCCGGGACCGGACGCCCCCGCACAAATTATGCTTTGATTGCCCGCTCTTTCCCAAAGATAATAAGCCGGGCAAGCTCCGCGGCTTTGCGGTTGCGCTTTTTAGCCTCCGCCTCAAGCGCTTGCCGTTGCGTTGCCGTTATCCGGACAACAATAATCTTGTCCTTACGTGGGGTCATAGATTCGCCTCCGTCCAATTGGTCTCCTTGCGCTCTTTCAATAATGCTCTTTCTAGTCCCTTGTTATACCATATCGTATGATGGGACACTCCAACGGTTATCCGGATTAAGGCCCAATTCTTCCGGGTTGCATCCCACATAGAAAAGCCCGTTGCAAAAGAAACCGTCTCCGGATGCTTCTCAAATCGGACTCCGGCAATATCCCACATTCCATTCTTATAAGAGTCAATCTCACTTGCCGGAATTTCCTCCCCGTATTCTATAAGCCTCTCCTTCCAGTAAACAACTTTCCAATCTCCCCAATGATTGTCCCCCCCTTGCCGGTCAATGTGGATATCCTTATCCTCCGTCATACCTCCTCCTTGATCTTTTTGAGCGTCTCCTCATGGTTCCGAAAAATCCCAAAAGCCCCATCATCAAACGGCTCCCGCTGGCTTTTGGGCAACTCACAATATTTCTCCCATGCGTCCCGCTTTGCAGCTTCCAAATCCTGTTCAAGCCTGAGCAATGCCCTCTCAAGCTTTAGCCATTTCTTGAGAGCGTCAAGCGCCCTCTTGCGCCGGACCGTTGGCTTTCGCTCCTGCTTCTTTTGGAAGTCCTCCCGGAGCCGGGAGCAGACTCCGCAAGAGCAAACATGCCGAAAGCCCAACTCTCCAACGCGGGTTGTTACAGCGCGGGCTCCAGATTTGAGCGTGTAAGAATCGCTTTGATACTTGAGGCATTTACCTTGCTTGGTTGTTGCCATTGGCTCCCTCCTTTATTTGTCCGTCTCCTCCGTTGAGCGCCCGGCCCGTCCGGAAGCTCAAAGAGGGAGGCGGAGCCTCCCCGGAGTTTATACCTTAACCCGTTTCTGATAAGCAACCAAAACTTTATGCGTCGGCTTCGCCTGTATGTGATTGTTTGCCGCCGCGTCCGCCCACATTCCATTCGGGCATGGTTCCGTCAAGAGCGCCTTACAGTCAAGACAATACGCATGCCATAAGATACTATCTCCGCCCTCTGAGTCAATGCCCGTCACGGTTTCAGTCTCAAAGCGCGGGACCTCTCCTTTATACTCGATGATTGCCCTTGAATGGTCCGGGCCTTGCGCCTTGAAGCACGTCTCACAAAGCGCCGGAGTGTGCATTCCATGCTCGTAACAGCCAACATCCACAAAGAGCCCGCTGTAATGGCCGCAATTGTAACAATGGCTTTTGTTGCTAAACCGTTTCGGGATAATCCGTGTTGCTGTTTCCATTTCGCTCCCCCTCTGTTGTGCTAGCCTATGGTGTACTATCATCATGTATTACATTGTATATCATAGTAATTCATTTGTCAAGCTTTTTCTTTTGGGGCCGGATAAGGGGAGACTAACCGGAGATAAAGGGACGTGCGGCCCCGGCAAGAGGGAGTCGGTCTGAGAGGGAGGGTGCGTCCCTCAGACTGTCAAAACCGGAGCCACACAGAGCGGGAGACTATTGAGGGCCGGGAGCCTCATTATCGACTTGATAAACTTCTATGACGGTTTCGCGGGCAATGGTCCCAATGACGGTTGACTCTGAGCGTTCGCCTCCAAGCGCCAAGTCCGCGTTGAAGTCGTGCCGGTCGGTCATTTTGAGGCCCTCACCTTGCCCGGCCGTTATGTCCGCATTTGCCGCGCCAAGCTTGCCAACGGCAAGGACGCATTGCGGAGTAAATGTTGTTGCGCCGACAATGAGCGTTGCGCCGTTAACCTCTATCGTGCTCACAAGCGTATCATCTGCAAGGGACGCACACCCGGCAAGCGGCAAGAGCAGGAACATAAGAAAGAGCATCGGAGAGAACGGGCCTTTAAGGTTATGCTTTGCCCAATTGAACATGAGCCGGGAGAGCGCTCCCAAAATCGGGACAAGAATCATCATTCCCATTTCAACCGACACTTCCGGCAATACGTTATTGAGGAGGACTGAGAGCGCATATGCAAGCGTCCCCGCAAGTGTGGCATCCCGTCCGCCCTGAATCATTTTGTTTGCTGTGCGTCCGTTCATTGTTCCAACCTCCCTCTCTCTCTCTTCAACATGCGAAAAGAATCACCACAAAAGCTAACGCAAGTACCCAAAAAGCCGCTATCACGAAAGACGGCCCCCATGAAGCAAGAAAGAATGCAATCCAATTGAGCTTTTCTGTTATCCGGCTCATATGTTAAAGAAATACGTTATTTTGCCGTCTCTGACAATCCAAAGGGCAACGCCATATCCCCGCGGCTTGAGGTCCACATGCAAAGCATTATCGTCCGGCATGTATCCGACGCCAAGCGCTCCCTCCTGAATTGCGGTCCACATGAGCCGCCTCAAATCCGTTTCCGTTGCATCTATCAACTCATAATCTCCTGCAACGGACTCATTGTTTTCGGGTCCCCAAATCGGCAAATGTCCGGAGGTCCTTGAGCCTTTGATTTCCTCAGAGGTATTATACGCCCGGCAACGAGTCCCGGAGGAGCGCCGGAGCCGGTCCCCAAAGGCTATATGCAAAAGCTCGTCCAACGTGATAAGCCTATTTGAGACTCGATAGAGCCCACAGCATGGGCAAGCAAAACCTTCCAATGGAGTTGGCATGGTGTCCCTCCTCATAACATGGACAAGGCCCACTTGAAAATTGCAATTATAACGCCGGTTGCAACCATTGAGAATGTGCCGATTAGCCACCGCTGAATTGAGGTCATATCCGCCCGGATTTCTCTTATCGCCTTTTCCATTTTCTCATTCAACTCCCTTGTCACTTCTCCGCGCATGTCTGACAACGCCTTGCAGCCTCCGCTCATGGGATTGCAAGCCGCCGTTGTCTTTCCGTCCGGACTCATGATTTAATTGCTCTATCTCGTTTTGTATGATAAAATATTGCCATGAATAAGGAGGAGATTAAACAAATTTGGCCTTGCTTTCGGAGTATAGTTTGGGCTTTTTGTTGGTTGCTGCTCATGTGCTCCGTTACTGATAGCCTTCCATCATGGTATCAAGCAATTGCATTTGGTGATTGTTGGCTTGATAAAGCAAACCTTAAGAATGTTCAAAAATGTGTCACCCTTGGCGCTTCTACGGAGACCCTCGTTGAATCCATAAAAGGATTTAACGGGAGGTCTGATTTTGCGGACATTCTGATTTTGGGAGGTTCCCTTAATGAGCTTAACTTTGAAACAGAAGAGGACAGAGAGAAGCAGATAAAACGTGCCGCCCGAAATCGCTTTCCCGCTTCTCGAATAACCATAGTATCGACATTGGACATTAAAGAAACCGCTAAACGATTTCCCGGAAAGCGCAAATCCAATCAAACAATAGACGGCTTTCATACAACCCAAGAGGGCCTTTATTGGTTGCTTTCCAGACCTCGCTATGCTATCTTTCATCATTACATCTCTAATGCGAAATTAGAATAACTTGGCCCGCCGACTCTTCCCACTCCACATATAGTTCCGGTGGATTCCCTCCGCTGTCATAAGAATCGAAGCGCCGATAGCAGACGGAACATGGAGCCCAAGTCCTATACCGGATTCTAAAGCCAATATATCCGTTGGTAGCATCTCCGGGACTATAATTTGCCTCGTCAATTTGGCCCTGTAATAAGGTGGAAATATCTGGTGAATCATACCAATTATTATCAGACCACGCCGCAACCGGGTCCCATGTAAGAATTGCAAGATTCGTGATTGCCCATAAAGCGTCCTCGTCCGCATAATTATCCGTATGAAATCCATCGCTGTTTCTCCATGCTGGAGAGCCGGATTGGGCTAACGAGCAAATATATTCGTCCATCGCCCCGCCTGAAGTCGCCCTCGCATAGAAAGAAATTTTTGCAGTTGTTATCGTCGCACCTTTTGGGATATTCGCATTATAGCGTAAATATGAAACCAGACTGCTGCCTGTATATGGCCCGAAATCACACCACGCGTAATTATAATAATTGCCGCCTCCGCTTGTGGATGAATACGTATCGTCAACGGAATCAGCAAGATAAAACGTGTCGGAGCCTCCAATAGCGGAAGCAGAATTAAGGAGCCAAAGGATAATGAAAATGAATTTAATCAATGTTCGCATCGTAGTATCCCTTTATCGCAATTGCAAGGTCCTCCGCCGTCCCGCTCGAATGCTCAAAGATAAGCCAGCGGCCGGGAGCAATCGTTGAATCATCAAACCCGCTCATAATGTGCTTGTAATAACACGCCGTCCCGTTGTCCTCACAGACAACCGAATCAATTTGACTGTCGTTGGCCGTCCCAATGTCCGTCTCTCCGCCGCTTTCAAAGAGTAGAAAAGTGTAATCATCTTCATCCGATATGGCATAGATGGAGGTTATTACATAAGTCAGAGAAGACGTATTCTTGCAAATGGTCTTAGATATCGTTGAACGTGTGCCATGCGTCGGCAAGTTCTCCGGGTCCGCAATGGCAAAACCGATGTTCGGGTCAAGGAGGACTCCTTTTTGCTTCCCATCGTCATACACTCGAATTACAGCATCGTCCGTGTCCTGAGCAATGTCTCCCTTTTGGCTAACGTCCGGGTCCGTCCCGGAGAGGAGTTCTCCGGGATAGGCAAAGCGCCGCTCCGTCCCGGCTGAATCCTTTGAATACCAACGGGAGACGCCGCTTAAATCCTTGGCATATTGCCAAAGCGTGTTAGCATCCGGATTGTTCCCGGGAGGAGTGATTTCCTCTCCAATAAGCAACCGGCCGCAATAGATATCGAGCCATGCTTGCAGCACATTGAGAGTCATTACATTATCGAGCCAACGGCCCTCTGAGCTATCGTCAATGGATTCGGAGTTGACAATCCAAAGCTCATCTCCGTTGCTGCTATCAGGCCCGGAGCCCGCAATTATTTCTTGCGCCGCCGTTGCCCAAATGGACCCAATATAAATATTCCGCTTTCCGACATTTGAGTTTGTCCATGCGGTTGCACAGTTATTCACATGAAGCTCTAAAAGACATCCATTCCGGGCCGCGCCCGCTCCGGTCTCAACTCCCTTGCCGCCGCTGTCTGAATAACCAACAATCCGGCCGAAAGCAGAAAGAGCATTTGCTCCAACGCGGAGGCCGGTCCCGGCTCCGCCGTCCGAATAGATGTTAAGGCTCCCTATATTCGTATGAATCCCCGCTATATTTGCGCCGCCCGCGCTCGTGTGCGTGTCGGAGATTCTTAGCTCCGCAATTTGGAGATAGGTCCCCTCTGAGTAAAGATTCCAATAGGTTCCGGAGTCTCCGGTATCGGCCCGCGCAAGATACAGTTTGCCAAGCTGAGCGCCTATGGCATCGGAGGTAAGATAAAGACATTCTTTGGCGCAATCGCCCGCGTTCAAATGCTGAGCCCGGATATCGGTATCAACATAGATACCATACCCCGCCGCTCCGTACACATGGATATAATTGATGTCGCATGTCCCGTCATATGTTGAGCCGTCAGTCTCAAACCGGGCTCCATCTCCGCCGATTGAGTTGCCGATTTCCACATGCTGAATATATCCGTCATGTGGGCCGCGGTATTGAAGACCATGGGAGCCCGGGTCCTTGATTTGGACCCAACCGATATCTGTTGAGGGCATGTCCGTTTCATCTGATTGTCCGGTTGCGTCTCCCGCCTCTGAATACAGGCCCACTCCATAAGCGTCAACAATTTGGACATTCTTGATTTTGTATCCCTTGGCATACAGAGCAACCGCATAGTCTCCGCCTGATTGGTTGCCTCCATTTCCATCAATGCTGAGGTCCTCAAGTCCCAACGCATAGCAAACGCCCCCGGAGGTCAACCACGTATCCGAGCCGGTCATATTGTCAAAATCATATGACTCGATAACCCGGGAGTCCGAATTGTCCGCCAGTTTGATAATGGACGCATGCGGCCCTTGCCCGCGGATTGTCACCCTTGACGGCAAGCTCAGCGCCCCGGAGACGAGACACGTCCCCCGCGGTATCTCGACAACTCCGCCGCCCAATGTCTCAACGGTATTTATGACATATTGAAAATCTGTCAAATCATCCGTTACGCCGTCACACTCACAACCCCAATCCCCAATCTTATACACAGTTGCGGCCGCGTAATGTAGGCCCGGTGTGGCCCTGTAGGGAGTCCCTCCCTCGTGTCTGATAATGCCGTTATCGAGAGCGCTAATATCATGCTCTATTGTTAATGTACCATGCGGGCCTCCGGTCCAATATTCCGCGTCATTCGGAGCCGCTCCAACGCCCGCGCTTGCAATCGTGAACGGCCCCAACGTTGCCCACACTTGATTTGCTTTATATGTTCCGTCCGGGAGATATATCCCCTTGTCAGATTCCGCCCTCGCAAATACTCCGGCTCCCATGCCCGGAGCCGTCTCCGCCGTTCTAGCCGTTGAGCTATGGCGGAGCGGGTCATTGTTTGAGACGGAGCCCGTCACCTTTACGGCAACAAGCCCGGCCCTAACCACGCGCCCCCGGCTCAATGCTGCTATGTCCTCTTTGGCAACTCCCATTACGGTTGTATCCGCCTGTATCGAGCCAATCGTAACTGAGAAGTTCTCACAGTCGGACGCAAGAACAACATCGCCTTGATAAAGCTCCACACATGCATAATAGGTGTAAACCGTTGCCGCGGCCATGAGCGGGAATAGAACAAGCAGAGTTGAAAATAGAATGAGCCCGGCAATCGTCCCGATTGCGTTGACTCCAAGAGCAAGATTAAGCTTTGTCATAACCTCTCATCCTTTATCCTTTTCTTGGGCCTGTTGCCGCTCTATAGCGGCCTCATCAACCGATCTATTTGTTGGAGGAGCCTTGTATAATGTCTGCTCGAATTGCTCCGCCAAGACTCGCACAACATCAAATGTTATTGGGACAAGCGGTTTCCCTTCCGGGTCCCGTATCATTGCTCTTGTGTCGTTTATGATGCTCAAAACTGCTTTAAGCGCTCCTCGTAAATCATGCCTCAGAAATTCATTTGATAAGCGCTTGTCCGGGAGTTGCATTGCCGTTGATCTCGAAATATAATGCTCCGCGTATTTGTTGAGATACGCATCCAGTCGGCTCCGTGTCCACTGGCGGAGAATCGCCAAATTCTGTCCCGGTATCTCAACGTGTCGTTGCTCCTTGCCGTCAAGCAGAAACACAACGTCCCGGACCGTATCCGAATAACGCTCCCGGGTTGGATGCTTAATGCGCTTGCGCCGCGGAGGATAGACGCTTATTATTTGGATTCGTTTAGACAAGTTCGCTTTCCCGAATTACGACAATTGCCGCAAGGCCGTCCGCTCCGTCTCCGCCCGCGCCGCCATTGCCGCCCGTTCCGCCCGCAACTCCGGCCGCTCCGCCCGCGCCCCCGGCCGCTGATACCGTTCCCGAATCATCAATAACGGTCTTACAAAAAATCAAGGCCGTCCCCCCGGCGCCGCCTCCGCCGCCGCCGCCGCCTCCGCCGGAGCCTGTGCCAGCGCTCCCCGCTGTGCCATCATCTCCGGCCGCGGAAATTATGCCCGTTGCGGTCAATTCAAGCTCGTTACATTCAATAACTACAATTGTTCCGCCCTTGCCTCCTGTTCCGGCCGCGCCCCCGGCTCCCGTTCCCGTGCCGCCGTTGCCGCCGCGTTGACCCCAAAGACGCCGAAACATTCTATCTCTATATAAATATGAAAATGTCTCATACCAGTTTGTCCCGTCTTGGCCCGCGGTCCCGGCTCCGCCGCCCGCTCCGCCTCCTGAGCCCTGCAAACCCCCAAGTCCAAATGGAGTTGTTTTTTTGAATGCGCTTGTGCTTCCCGGGTCTCCGTCCGCTCCGCCCGCGCCCCCGGCCTCTCCGCCGCCGCCTCCTCCGCCTCCGCCTCCATAATGTCCGCATCCCGTTGTTGAAACTATTTCGTCGGCCTTGCCTTTTACGTCGATAGCGCCCTGTATTTTGAGACGCTCTGTCACTCCAAGCAAAATCATTCCAACGCCCGTATCCGGAGAAACTACATGGCCGGTTGATATCGTGAGATTTCTATATTGCTTTGGGGTTGCGTCCCATGATTCGTTACCGGCTGTTGTATGGTCCCCGTCTGTCCCGTCTCCGCAAAAAATCCCAAAGAGCGGTTGAAACATCATAAGTTCATTGATAATGTCCGCCTTGATTGGGCTCCCCATTCCCGTATAGGAGACCTCAACCTTGTTGCCGTTCTCCGACGAGTGAAACGCTATAAACGCTGTCCCCTTGCGGTCAGCGTCGGTATCGTCCGGCTCATAGTCAACTCGAAATTCCGCCGCGGCCGGAGCCGTAAAGACCTCACTGTAACCCGAAATGGAAACGGTCCCGCGCTTTGGTATTTCGGCAAGCTGTATGCCGTAAAAATCCGGGTCCGCAAGCGGTACCTGTGTAACGATATGCTCTTCATTCGATATAGACGTTTCCCGCCGCGTCCCTGCAAATGGGTCTCCCCAAATATCCCTTACAAATCGCAATCCTTCCGGAGCGCCGTCCATAAATCCTCCTCAAGCAAGTTGTCCGACATTCGCGGCTTGCAACGCCTCCTCTTTCTTAAGTCGTCGGAGCATGTCTATATATTGAGCGTCTAGCGGTTGTAACTCCAAATCTCCAAGGTCCAAATCACACCGTATAGCCTTGTCCGCGCTGACTGTATATGCTGCTTTCTTGATTGGCAGTTCCAATTCAACGCCCTCTCCATCGAATACCCGCGCTTTACCCCGGGCAATTATCAACCCCTCATTTTGTAAGTCTATGTTTTTGGCCTTGGCGGATTGCTTCGGGTCTTTAAGGAGATAGAGTTGATAGCGGCCCCAACGGAGAGCGTCCGCGGCCGTCAACGCCGATGGAATTGTTTTTTTGGTCCATCGGACACCGTATAATCCTTGAGAAGTCCCGTCGCTCACTGTATCCGCATAGTTTGAGCTTTCAACCTCGTCAATTGCGCCGCAAATGATATCTATTTTGTTTCTTACCGGCTCTATGTCCTCTTTGGGCTCAAAGCTCTCAACGTGATAACCAACCCATTTGACCGCATCCACAACAACGGCAACGGAAATGGGCCGAAAGAATAAATCCCCGTCCGCGTCAACTCCAAATTCATACGGTAACTCATTGTCAACGTTATAGGCATACTCCGCCAAATCCTTAAGCGCGTCCTTTGCGCTCACTCGATCAAAATTGATTTCCGATACCTTGTAGCTTGGGCTCGTCTGTACTATTTTCGGGCCTGAATATCCTATGGAGGTATAGGGTTGAATGTCGTTCACAAGAATATCTTTGACAATTGCTGAAACCTCCATATCCTGATAACTGCGATTCACGCCGCAAAATTCCAAATCATGATAAAGGCCATGGCCGGAGTATTTAAACGTGTCCTTGGTTGTCCGCTCATCCGGAATTTTCAGGACGCGCCCCGCATAAATCGGCTCTGACTCCGGCTGACCCCAAAGAAAAACTTTAATGTGGCACAGATAGGTAAACGAGAATGTCGGCATTTCCACAAGCTCAAGCGTAAAAGCGCCGGAGCCTGTTTGAACAACTTCAAACTTGAGAGAGATAACAGGAGGACTCCCCATGTCGGAGCTATACTCGCCAACCTTGTCCCAATCCGAATCATAGAAGATTATGCGGTATCCCCACCGGCCCGTTACATCAACCTCCGGAGTTGGCTCCGGCTCTTCCGCCTCTTCCGCTCCTATTGGAATAGATAGAAACCCGGCATCAAGAAAGCCGGTATTTAGAAAGCCCGTTGTCCTCTCATTGCCCATTACAAATACCGCTCCCGATATTCAACTATCACTGTTGCGCTCGTGGTTCCCGTAACTCGAATCTCATTGTTGCCGGGAATGAGGCGGAGCCATGGCCCATCAAATTTGTCTATGCGATTTGGAGTCCCGGCCCCAACGAGCGTCACCGTTCCAAGGTCGCAATCAAAATGGACCTCTTCCCCATTCAGAAACGCCGCGTCCGCATATGTAAATTCTCTGCTATCGGTCACATTCGCAATCTGTAAGTTTGGTATGTCCTCTCCCGCCGTGATCTTGATAATCGGATGAGCATCAACGCTCCCGTTATAGGTTATGTAATACGTCTCCGGATTTGTTGTTATCGCTTCCGTGTTTTGTGTCAGCGTTGCAGAAACCCAAAATGGATTTTCCATGAGAAACTTTATGCGCCATTCGGAGCCGCGCTGAAAGAATCCCTTGAGAAATTTCTCTTGAACGGAGCCGTCAAGCCGCTTTAGCGGGAGGTATCTGTCAAAATTGGTCCAAAGCTCAAGGTCCTCCCGGGTTATTGCCCGGTAAAGCGCGTCCTTTGCGGTCTCATATGCGTTGTTGGTGAGCGCTTTCAAAAACCCCCGGATTTCAATTATCCGCTCAGAATAGAAACCGTCTCCGCTATCCTTGACGCCGTGTCTTCCGGCCCTGTTTGATTCTCTCACCCTTGTCTTTGTCGGTATCGTCTCAAACCAAAATGCGCCCTGCGGTTGATCCGTCATTTGCGGAAATTCATAATCGCCGGCAATCGCGTGAGTCAGCGTCAATAGCTCCGGAAGCGCGGAAAATGTCTGATAGGGGAGGACGTTGTTGATGAGCAAAAGGTCTCCGGAATTATTTAGCTCCGCGGGCCGGGCTCCATCAATATTGAGCCATGCCTCCGATGCATCGCTTTCTATCTCCCAATTGTTCCCGGTCCATGTAAGCGCTTGGTCCGGAGTTTCTTGTCCCGCAAGGCAACAATCGCCATTTGCATAGATTTCCAATAAGCGCGTTTTATCCGATAGCGCGATATACAAACATTCCCGGCTTGAATCCCAACCCCGCGGCTCATCGGGAGCAGAGGGCAACACTTGACTTTCCACAAGGTCTCCCAACAACTTTAAATTCCCCGTTTTCGTCAGTTCGGCAACGGTCACATAATCAATGACAAAGTACATGCTTTCTCGAACAAACTTGATAAAGCGCCCGCTGCCATAGTTATAAGACAAAACTTATTCACTCCTGAGAGCGGCCTCAAGTCGGTCCTGCAGGACCGGAGCCAAGCTGTCCGCAATCTCTTCCGGGTCCCGGGCCGCCGTCCATATTTCAATGTTCTCTATGGTCACATTTGCGCCGCCGCGCCCAAAACCAAAATCATCAGCGCGTGAGAGCGGGAGTATCATTTCCGGCTCTGCTCCCTCTCCAACATACATAATCCCCGGACCGGAAATGATTGCGCCCTCTTTTGCGCCGGGCACTCCGGCAATATTCCCCATCGTTGCCGCAAATGCAAAGGCCGCTCCTATGCCCGCCATGGCCGGAGCCGCGTTTGCGCCAAACGTTGCAAGGCTCACCCATACCGCGGCCTCTTCCCATGCCGCGGCCAATGCCCGCGCCATGCCGATTGAGAGCGCTTGTGTGACGGCCATTAGCGCTTTTCCGATAGTATGAGCAACAATCTTTTGCACCACAAAATCAACAATGGCCTGTACCATTGCCTGTCCCATTGCCTTTAGCGCGTCCCGTGCGCTCTTGGCTCCCATGATGAGAGCAGAGAGGTTTTTCGATATGCCCTGATAGGCCGCTTGTGCCAGTCTATTGAGCGCCTCACTGATACCCATTTGAGACGTTGCCATGAGTTCCGCGTATGTGTCCATGAGCGCTTGGCGCTCGTAAAGGTCTTGCTCATAGAGCGCCCGCTGAGCCGTCAAATGCTCCATGAATGATTCAACGTCTCCGGTCCTGTAATACTCCTCAAGCTCCTGTCGTCCGGTTAAATAGTCATAATGCAATTGCCGCATCTGCTCCAATGCATCCTGTAAGATTTCCTTGCGCTCCTCCTCCTGCCTCCGGTAAAAGTCCGTCTTTTCCTCTTCTATGCGCTTATACATTTCCGCGTATGGGATAATGCTTTCAATGCCCGCCTCTTCCGCGGCCTTGAGTAACGCAAGCCGCTCCGCATAGGATTTCTCAATCGACTCCTGCTCCGTCCGCAAGGCATCCTCAAGGTCCTTTAGTTTGTTCTCAAGCTTTTGGCGCTCTATTGCTGCCTCTGCATTTGCCTGTTCCCGCTTTGCGTCAATGGTCTGTTGCCCTTTATCTTTATGTATCTGTGCGATCTGGCTTGTTGCATCTTTCGTGATATCTATTTTTGCAAGCTCGGAGGCCCTATATTCGGCATCCGCCTCCGCCTTGACCTTTTCCATATTTGCGTTGGCCGTCTGCCATGCGCCCGTTACGGCCGCAACATTGTCTTTAAATCCGGCAACATAACCGGCCCAAATATCTTTTGCGTCCCATGGATGAGTTAGAATCTTCCAGAGAGTCCCGATTAGGACAATGGCCTGTCCAACGATTCGGCCCAATAACTCTTGGAGGACAACTCCATACTCCCTGATATAGCCCACAAAGATTTTCCAACCTTGTTGCATGCCGCCGACATTCTTAATCCACATATACGCAAGCGTCCCGAATACGGCAATGACCGCCGTTACCGGGAGCGTCAAGGCTCCAAGCGCTCCAATGAGCGTCCCGATTCCGCCAACCGTTGCAGAGATTGCCGCAACTATCCCGCCAAGGCCGTTGAGGGCAAGGCCAAAGGCCACAAGGACGGGACCTATGGCCGCGGCCAATGCAATAAACGTTAAGATGTTGGTTTGCACTTCCGGAGATAGTTTCATAAACCACATGGCAAGCCGTTCCGTTTTTTCAATCAGGCCGTCCATACGCTCAAGGAGTTTATTGAATCCCTCCGACTGAGTAACCATGGCTCCCAATTTCTGTCCGATTTGAGTCATGCGCTCCCCAAATCTCCGCAACTTGTTTAGAGGACTGTCAAGAGTCCGGTCAAGGTCCCCTTGCGCCTTGGCCGTTTGGTCCATGATTGCAAGATAGCGGGCTTGGACTTTTTGTTGTTGCGTGAGTTTTTCCCCAATCTCCGCAATGCCGTTGGCATATGCATAGACCTTGACGGTCTCTTCATCAACAACAATGCCCAATCTCTTGAGCGGCTCTATTTCCCCCGTTATTCCGGCCCGGAGCTTATCAAATGCCTCATGAGGTTTGAGATTGTAAAAAGAGGCCATGTCATATGCCAGCTTGACGAGCCCGGTTGACATATCATATGCGGCCTCTGTTGTTGGGGTCATGCGTTGGAGCATCTCATAAAAGAGAGCCACATTCTCGCGGAGCTTGTAAGCATTCAGGCCAAGAGAGCTTGACAATTGCTCAGACCATGCCCGCGCCCGGTCCGCCATGGAGCCCATGGATTCTTTGAAGAGATTCTCACTTTCTACTGAATCCATGCCAAGCTTTATAACGGCTCCGCCCAATGCCAGTATCGGAGCCGTCACGCGCAAGGACAAGCTTGTCCCAAGCCGCGTCACATTTGAGCCAAATCGTTCAAGACGCTTGGATACCTTATCCATTGCGCCTGTAAACTCTGTGAGGTCCGCCCCGATCTTTACAAACAGGCTTTCAGTCGGCATCGTTCTTTTTTGACCTTAAGTCGTTCCCGCCAAACAGGACATTTAACATTTCCGCTAATTTGATTTGGGCCTCAACCGTTTGGACTTTCGGCTTATAGCCCGGAATAAACTCATGAGGCCGAATAATGCGCCCTCCTTTTTTCCGGAAGCAGTTGAGAATCGAAGACGCAACGATACCGGCCCGGAGAAATTCGTTTTGCTGCATTTCAAACCAACGCTCCGAAAGAGCGCAAAACTCTCTCGGAGTAAGACCCCAAAACTCACTGTCAGAAAGACCAAGGCATATAACTCCAAAGCTCCAACGCTTTAGCCAGCGGTCCCGGCCTTGGTAGGGTCCGGAGTGTTCGGACCTCCCGCTTTTGCTCCGGTCGGGAGCACGTCCGCCCATGCCCGCATGAGTTTCTCTGATACCTCATCGAAATTGCCCGCGTGTATCATGCCTCCAACATCTTCAATGCTTGGCCGCTCGTTTTCCGGCCCATACTGCAAACAGGCCCAAAGAAAAGCGCGGAGGTCCGTTGCTGAAAAGCCGCCCCATGCCTCCGTCCTGAGAAAATTCTTTCCCGTTTCTTTTTCGGCAAGCGCTATAGCATTGAGGTCAAGCCTGAGCTTGCGCGGTTTGTCCAACGTGATTTCATAGTCAGCTTGTGATACGTCCCCCATGATTTCACTCTCCCTTTTTAGATGTCGCTTAATGCGCGTCGTGCATTAAGCAAGCGTCGGCTCACCGGAAACTTTCAGCGTCACCGAAAATTTCAGCAAATCGGCAACGTCTGAGTTTGGTCCATAATTGGTAACAAGACATGGGAGCGTCCATGTTGTAGCCCCCGCGTCCGGAAACACAAGCTGAAAGTTTCGGAGGGTCCCGTTGGCATAATCGGTCCTCAAACCGACATGCTGTGCGTTATCCGGGACAAAGTTACCCTCAAGAGTGATCTCTCCCGCGTCCTTAATACCGGCAATTACTTCCCTCCAACCTCCGGAGCTATGCGCGGTTGGGTCAAGCGTATCAACGCTCATATCAGGCCCGCCGATGTTTACCATTTCAAGTATCGTGGTAAAACTCTCCGGAGTCGCGCCGTCCCCGCGTTTTAACTCCGTTCCTTTTGCGGCAATAGCGTCAGTCATTGTCTGTTTTCCTCCTCCTTATCAATGCGCTCTTTCTTTGCAAGAGCCCTGTTATGGAGTACCCGGCAACGTTATCACGGAAAAATCAACGTCTGTTGAATCCGCTTCAAGATATATATAACCTCCTGTTTGCATCCATGCGGTTTGAGGGAACGGGCCAAAAGCATAGATGTTACCGGCCGTCACAAGCTGGGAAATGTTTCCCGTCCGCCCGTATGAATCTGCAACGGAGGTTATCGTTACCGTATGGTCTGAGCCGCCCGTATTGTGTGCAAGGACCAAATCGTTTCCCGTTGAAAGAAACTGGTCCTTGTTGCTCGTGTCCGCCTCCGTTTGGGTCACACATACTCCCGTTGATGCATACTTGCCCGGAGCCGTTGACTTGGTGAGCGTCTGCCGATCAGCAAACGCCGTCACCGCAAAAAGGAAAATGAGCGCTCCCGCAATCGCGCCAAGAGTCCAACGCGGGAGACTGTGTGTTTCTTTCTTCATGACTCACGCCTCCTTATTGAAAAACTGCCATTCCTGAAACCGTCCAAATACTCCGCTCCTCTGCTCGTATGGTAAGTCTCCCTCGTCAAGAAAATTCGCCTTGTGAGCAGCAAGCGCCGCTCGTATGTGAGGCATCACCTCCTTTACCGTCTGGAAATCAGTTGCAAACGCTGTTATCTGAAATCGGCCAACTGATAAACCGGAGTCTCCGCTATGCGCTTGAGGCCGCGGGTCCGACACCTTGAAAAGCACAAGGGCCGGGAGCGTTGTCCTTTGTGGCAACACTTGCGGATATATCCGGTTTCCAAATGTTGTTCTTATGTCCGGATTATTTTTCAACGTGTTATAGATAAGCTCTTCTGCTGTCATGGACTTTCCCGAAAAGCAAAAAGACGGCCTGAGCAGGAGGACGGGCTCCCCGTCAAGCCGTCTTTTCGTTATTCGCCTGTCAAGGGTTGCGCGGCCCCAAACAGGCCAAATGAAATCCTCTTATGTCATACCGCCAACCTCTGAGCAACGGCCTCTAAACGTTGTACCATATGCTTGAGCGCTTTAGGACCGGATGCAACAACGCCCGGCCTGAAATACGGCATCGGAGGCATTGCGCCAACATATTTTCCGCTTGCGTGATATCGCGGAGCCGTTCCGCGTTCTACCAAATGAGCATGAGGAGCTATCCGATAATCTATTGCGACAAACGCGCCCGGCAATCCGGGCCGACTGTTTGTAAACATCTTGGCGACGATTCCGCCTTTTAAGTTGCCTCCGCGCTCGTCAAATATTGCTCCTCCGCTCCGCCCCGCCCGGAGCCAACGGCCCTCCTGTTGAGGAGCCCGCCGCTCTATCTCGTCTCCGACAATGACCGCGCCCTCAAGCAAGATGGGAAGAGTTACCGCGTTCCCAAACCGCCTTGACATTTTGTCAAAGGTTTTCATTAACTCCCTCTCACCTTTAATTGAAATGTCAAACCAACGCGCTCCTCTTCGCCCGTATGCGCGTTGCCGTGCCGCCATTGCCTTTGCAAGACTCATGGAAAGACCTCATACGCCAACAATTCAAGTTTGAAATTGCGCTCCAATACGTTTATAACGCTCTCTATCTGAAATGTCCGGGAGCCAAGCGTAAACCGCCATTTCGCATTGACCTCCGGGACATAGCGTATTTCAACCTTGTGTGTTATCTCCTCTCTGACTGCTCGTTGTTCTACAAGCTCTTTCCCGCGGAGCGGCTTTATAGCCGCCCATACTGTCAGCCGGTCAACATACGTCAACTCTTCCGCTCCATATGTGTCCCGGTCTCCCGCGGGAGCCTGCAACGTGATTCTTTCTCTCAATAGTCCGGCTTTCATAATTCAAAACCGCCATATCTTCTTTGAGTAGAGGAGCGCTCTCACTCCAAGCGGCAACTCGAACGGCTTGATATTGGCAAATGTGACAGCTTCCCGGTTTTCGTAAAAATGCGCTATCAGCATCTTGAGGCCAAGCCGCGTCCGCTCCGGAACGGCTGAGGGAGAGGTCCCGTATCCGCAAACATATTCTATGTAAATCGGGTTGGACGGATATAGCGCCGTCGTTGACGGCCACGATTGATTATATGCAAGGACTATCCGGCCGGGTTGCCGTTCGGTATCGACAATATAATAAGAATCGGAAAATGTGCTTTCGTTCCCGGTGTGGTCCTTGTATTTAATTGACGTGATGGATTGTAACGGAGGGAGAGGGACCTCAAGCGTATTGCCTCCGGGCCATTCATCAAGAAGCAGTTTCCACGTTTGAGTCATGAGCGCCCGTCTCTGTGTTGCCTCGACAAATTCGCGCCCGGCCTTGATGAGATTGGTTAAAAATATGTCCTCAACCGCTGTGGCTCCCTTTTTGACAACGGCCATGCCGAATATACAGGACGCGCCCGCAATGGTTGCAACCGCCCGGATATAGCGCTTGCTTCCCGTATATACAACCTCATAGTTGGCGTTGTCGTTGGCCTCCGATACCTCATCGAATGAGCCCCCGGACACATCCTCATAATCGGAGCCGTTATCCGATTCCTGTATTTTTGCGTTGACCGTGCCTCCGGACCCGCACACTCCCGCATCCAGCGTTACAACGGCCGAATATCCGGCAATGTCAATGCCTGTCCCGGTTGCCGCGCCGGTCGCATGGCTTGCCGGAGCTATACTCTGGACGGAATCAAGAGTATCGTCCGATATCCGGAGATACTCCTTGACTTCTGCCAGCGTCACCGGCTCTATCGTTGGCGCTGTGACTTCAACAATTCTCGACATCGTTGAATCCCGCTATTCTCCCCGGCCTTTGGTGTCTTTCCCTTGTTTTGACGGCTTTACAGTCTCCGGCTTTTCTCCCGGAGCCTCCGGAGGACGTGCTTTGGCCGGACGCGCTGCCTTGTCTTTTATCAGCGCGGCTGCAAGCTTGGGGTCAACGGGATACTCGCGGCCGCTATCAAGTTGACTCCCGGCCCGCATGCGGTCTTTTCCATTACAATACGTTTCATTGTTACGGCCTCCTCCTTATCATCGAATCTGTGTTACCCCACTAGAAAATCGAACGTCCCGCTCTTGACAGCGCCGCCCGCGGCAATCGCAATCTTTATGCGCTCCTCCCCGATGAAAATATAATCTTCAACCGGTTCTCCGGCCGCTGCAAAGAGAGAGGCATTGCCCGCATAATCATGGGTCGGTTGCCTTGGAGCAACAACCGCGGACGCATCAACATTCTCTTGGACCCAAAGGTTTTGGGACGTTGTTTCCGTCGTAATTGTGAAGTCAACACCGGTGGCAAAATCGCCCTTGGTATAGATAACCGCCAAGAGCCGCCCGTTGACAACTCCCGTAAATGCCTCCGCCGTTCCGCCCGCGGCCGTTGTAACCGTTACCCTGTGTCGTTGAACATGCATCGTTAGACTCCTCTCCCCCGGTTATGCCTATGCGCCATATGGCCCGAAAGAGGCGGATGCCAGTTGAGCGCTTGCATCGGGCTCCGCCATGGAGCCAAGCAGACACGCGCCGACATAAAAGCCCGTCTTCGCCGTGTCGGTTATCTCCAAAATGTATTTGCCGTCCGTATCGGTCTGGACAAGCAAATGCTTCTTTGCGGTTATCGCCTGCAAATCGCTGTATGAGCCGCCGCTCTTCGCCTGTACCGTTCCGGAGGCCGTTGTCCCCGTCAACCCAATACCTTCCGCGTTGTCACTGAGCCATACATGCATGAGAAACGGCTCCGTTCGATATGCGGTCCCGGCCGCATCGAGTGCCCGGATAGTAATCTCCGCAACGTTCGCGCCGCCCGCGGCTCCCCCGAAAAAAAAGCCCGTAGCTTTCCCGTCAACCACATTCAATTCCGCGGTTGTCGCGGTCACTCCGGCCAACTTATTCAATTCCGCCGCCGTTGAGGTTATCGCGGTCCCGGCAAGCTTGAGGGCCGCTCCGGATTCAACATCAATCGCCCCGCCGCTCTCAATCTCAACCTCTCCTCCAGACTCGACCGTGATTTGTCCGCCGCTTTTAACAAACATTTCATTCCGGCCCGGGCCGAAATAAATCAATGACGTGTAACCCGCCCCAAGCACAAAAAGCGCTGTGACGAGCAGGACGATAACTGAAAAAGCTTTCCTGTTCATTGTGCGTGTCTCCTATGGTCCCGGGAGCGAATGGAGGACGCTATCAATTGCGCCCTCCACCGGCTCCATTTCATTATGGTATGTCACGCTTGGAGGATAGAGAGGCTCTCCGCCTGTGTAGTCACGATACGTCTCATCCCCCGCGGCAAAGGCAAACTCTATCCAGCGCCGATGGACGCGCTTGATAATCAACTCCGGCTGAGCATCATAGGTCCTCACCCGGACAATGGAGTTGTCAAAAAACGCCTCTGCCTCATGCTGACCATCTGCCACACTCCAACCATTTGACGGCCCGCATTGATGCTCCATTTCCGTGCAACCGCGCTTGAGGATAACCGACACGTCCGGGCCTAACTGTTCATTTCGGTCAACGTTTGCCCGGACAACCCGATAACATTCTTTCCCTCGTTTGAGTCCGCGGTTGTAGAAATAGCCGCCATAGAGAGCCGGGACATACTCCCGCAACTCAATCCCGCATTTACTGGGCAACGCTAACTCCTGTTGCACCCTTAATAGCGCAAATAGGCCCCGGAGCGTCCGCGGCCGGACAACTACCTTGTAACACTCCTGACACCGGGAGGGAACAAAGCCCAGCATGCGGAAAATCAGCTTGTGCCATAAATGGCAATCCGTCTCCCTCATCGGGATAACGTGATGCCATGGAGTGTCCCAATCGGGCCTGAGAGTCACGGATACTTTGCCGTCTTCCCGGAGAGTAAAGCTTCCGACCTCCGGCAACTCTTTCAGGAGTGTCAGCAAATCCGACCGCACAAGCTGCAAATAATAGCTCTCCATGGTCCCCCTCTTTTTGTGTTCGGCTCCCTTACGCCGTCCCCTCGGCCGGGCTTGCATGGACCTCGGATACAATGGCGCTTGAGACGTTGTTATCAACCGGAGCGGCAAGCGGGTTGCTCTGCACACAGTAAATCTCACCGGACGCGCTTGAGGCCGTCCGCGTGATAACCGCCCGGACGTATCGCTTGAGCGGCTTTACAACGGTACACATGACAACCTCTCCGTTGTTTGCACAAATAACCTTGGTCCCGGTCAAATCGGCCATGGAAGACGTTGAGGACGCCTCGTTTTGCTGTATCTTTATGTGATTGCCCGCGTTGGCAACCGCAATGGACGCAAAAAACGTCACTTCTTTGAAGCCCGCCATGTCAACAACGCTCGATTCAACCGCGGACGTGCCAGCGCTTGCAGCGCTTCCAACCTTGCGGGTCTTGCAATCCTTCCCGAAACAAAACATTTCGTCTTTCCTCCTGATTTTGGTTATGAGTGAGCCTCCAAAGACGGCCCCGGACTATCCAAGCTTTATCCGGGAGAATGCCTCCTCCTTCATCGGAGCGCCGCTGACCTTCCGTCTCACAAGAAATGCATCCTGATTGGAGAGCGCATACTTCTCAACCAACCGTTGCATTTGCATGGTAAGGCCGTCAACGATCCAATACCAACGGAAGTCACCGAATACGCCGACATAGAGCCCGCTCTGGAACGTGTTTGGGCAAAAATCGTCAATCGTTAGCGGACGCCCGAGCAACCGGTCCGGCTCGTTGCCGATCAAGCCCTGCTGCCACATATAGCGGCCCTCACCGTCCTTGAAGAGCATCACTTGCAACAATGCGTCCGTATGCATCAACCATTGACCCCGAGCCCGGTATTGAGATTTGACGTTCATCTTGTTGCGGATAAGGTTATCCGGCCGTATCTCCGTTGTCGTGTTGCCGGTGCTCATATCCCGGCTCGTTGATATGCCGTTGTCGGACGCTGTGAACACTCCCAGCGGTTGCAATGCGTCACCCGGGCCGGTCAAGAATCCCTGCTCCTCAAGCTCTCCGGATTCGGCCGCAAGCTCTCCGCGGACCAATTGCTCAACGTCTATGACCGTTCCCGTCAAGAGCAAATCCCGGGAGACCAGAATCAAGCCCGTCATATACTCCGGCTTGAGATTCCGATTTCCGAATTTCAAAGAGCTGTCCGCTGTCGGCTCCGACAATTCGCCGCCCCATGCAAACGTTGACGTTCCGGCCGTCTTGCGACACGCGCCCAAGCCCTCCGCGTCCACCGGGCCAATCACCCGGCATATTTTCCGCATGAAGACCTCACTCTTGAGGTCCTCAATCAATTCGTTTACAACTTGCAACGGGACGCGGACATATCCGCCGCTTGCGGGCTCGTCGGATTGCAAGGCTCTCCATTCCTGCGGTTGGAGCGAGTGCCCGCGGAGATACCGGACAAAAGCCTCTCTCAATTCGCGGTTTTCGGGAGTCCCCTGCTCCTCCCCCGGCTTTTCGCGCATCTCTCCCGGAGTAACTATCTGTGAGGCCCTCAATCCCGCCTCTTCACGGTCAAGCTCCTCCTGTCGCGTGATACGTGCCGTATAGGCGCGAAACTCCGCCTTGAGATTCTCAAATGTGGTTTGCTCATCCGCGTTGAGGTCCCGGTCTTCGGCCTCCGCTTTCTCGTTGAGCGCTCTCATCTTTTCCCAAATCTTTTGGCGCTCTTCTTTCAATAGCTTTATCTTCATGCTCTCTGTCTCCTTATGTGTCTAATTGGAGTTGCAACATTTCTATTTCTCGTTGTCTCCGCTTTATCGCCTGTTGGATTGCCTCAGAGCCCCCTTGCGACTCTGAGTCCTCCTCGCCGGAGCGCCCTTGCAACTCCGGCAATGTGGCCTCAAGCATTTGAATTGTTGAACGGACAAGGGAAACGTCGGTTTCCGATAAGTCCGCCCCTTTGATTGCCCGAATAAAAGAAGTCCATGCATGAGGCTCCATGCCAGCGGCCCGCATCAACTCCCGGACGTTAACGTCTGTATCGGGATATGCTGCAAATGTCACGGGAGAGTATTCGTAAAGCTTGCCGCGCTTGATTGTCCGGATTGTCCAACCGTCCTCCTCATGCATAGAGTCCTCATATACATCAAACGCAAATGACATTTGAGTAACGTCCCCGCGCTCGATGGATATAACCGCGTCCCGCCCATAGGACGTTGGCGCCGGGTCTATCTCAACGGCAATCCCTCTCTCATCCTCCCAATGGCGGAGTGTTTGGCTTTCCTTGCCCGGCTGTCTCCGCGCAAGTACCTTATCCGTATTGTGATTCCAGAGAGAGCGAATATCATCATTCAGCATGCTTTCTGCAAATGCGCCCCGCTCTATTCGCTCCCGCATCCCCCACATAGGAACGGATAACCGATTGAAAACTATCGCATGGCCGACAATAAGCGGTAACTTGTCCTCCTCCCGCTTTTGCAGTCGCAATTCAGGCTCAAAAAACGCTATGTGCCGCCGCTGAATTGTTTTCTCTGAATGATCTTTGCCAGTAAGCATCCTCTTTCCTCCTATCCAGAAACCAAGAAGCAAACGCAACCGCCATGTAAAGGCGGATGCTTCCGCGGCCCGAATATTTGCATGGGAGCGTCCGCGCCGTCCGGGTTAAATTCGCCCTCTTCAACAAAATTCGCATTTATTCCAATACCCCTATTGCTGAGAGCCCGGCAATATGGGCATGGGTCCGGACCTCTTGTGTACCAACGGACAACGGTTATACCAGCGGCCGCATAGACTGCCAGCGCAATAGCGTTGCCGCCCTGAATGACTTCATTGCCCGCAATCGTCTCCGGTCTCCGCTCCTCCCACTCCTGCAAGCGCTGCTCAACGGCCTCCGCCATTGCTTCCGGACTCTGCTCGATTAGCTTTGCAAGCTGACCCTTGGAAGAGTCAACATGCCGATAGCTGAATGCTCTGACATATTCGGCAACAAATGCCTCAAGCGCCGGGTCCATACCGATCGGAGCATCAATTTCCTCTGCGACTGCCGCCTGTGTCTCCGTCGCAAAGCTCAACGTGGTTCCGGACATAGCCTCAACAACTTTGGGCCGGTGTTCTTGATAATACGTGTCTAGCCATTCTTTGAATAAGTCCGCGTTGGGATTGGTCCCGCCCAAATACTTCTTGACGGCCCGCCGAATGTCTGCAACCTCTTTCCGGAGTATGCGCGTTGCGCTTTCTGAAAATATTCGATGATACGCGCCATTGATCCGCTCCCGGAGAGCAACCGACCGGGCAACACGAATCTCTTTTCGTTTCTCCTCTATCTGGAACGAGCGGTTTCCCGATACCGCCGCCTGTTGTGACGCCGCATTAGGACCGGCAACCGCAATCATGTTGAGCGGCTTATAGTAGTCCTCCCCCCCCCGATTCGGAATCGGGTTGAGGTTCTCCATATCGCGGACCTCATCCGCATTCAGCCAACCCGCATCCAGCGCTTTCCGGTATGCTTCAAACCGATCTATTATCGCGCCGCGGAGGAGAGCATTGATGAGGACCTCACAAAATATCTGTCTCCGCTCTGTCGGAGTCATGAGTTGCAAGGCTATGTTCTGCTTCCATCGTTCACAATGAGGCATTAAACAATCACTGACAAACTCGATTGCTTGATGCTCGATATTGTCATAGGTGGCATCCTCCATCTCCTGTACCTTGTGCGGAGGCATGCGGTATGCGCGGAGTATTTCGGCAATCTGAAACTTGCGCGTTGCGATAAACTCAATGTCCACATGAGAGAGCCCGATATCTTTTAGTGTGACTCCCTCCTCAAGGACCATAAGCCGGAATGCTTTTTCAAGTCCCCCATGTGCTGTCTCAACTGCTTGACGTATCGTCTTCACATCATTTTCATCTAGCGCCGTTGGATGCTCAAGAACAAGATTCGGCCGTGTCCCTTGTCGGAAATAGCGGGAGCCGTAACGCTCCGCGGCAAGCGCAAGCCCCACCTGGTCCCGCATGATTGCTATTGGCGAATACCCCATGAGACCATTAAACCCAAGGCCCGGGATATGAAATATAAGACGTGATGGGAGCCATTTATTCCCGGCTCCGCCCGGCAACGTTAGGTCATACCAAATACGGCCGTCTTGCCTCCGTTCCGGCCGGACCCTATCGGGACGCAATGGCCATAGCGCCTTTGGTTGACCGTTCGGCCCCTCCTCGATTTCCGCATAGCCATTCCCCCAAGTCAATATGTGTGCCTGAATTGTTTCTTTGAATGTATATGCGGTCATTTCAGGATTCGGAGCAATATTGAGAAGCTCAAATAGAATGTGCTCGTCAATGCGTTCTTTCCCCCGCGGCCTCATGCGCCGATATACCGGCAAGGGAAGCATTGCAAGCGTTTCGGATATGACTTTGACGCATGCAAAAACCGTTGACAACCTCAACGCTCCCTGCTCGTCAACGCGGATGCCGGACTCTGCAACCGCGCCGCCCATCAAATTCTTAAACCATTTCGCGGGCTCTGCAAGGCCCGTTGAGCCTGTGTTTTCTATAGCTCTTGCGATTATTCCCATAGGCTCACTTCCGCGCCTTTAAAATATCTAGGAGCAATCCGAATCCCAAAAGTAATACGCCCTCGACAATGAGACAAAGCCAAGGACGTATGAGCCAACAACCGGCCCCGATTGCCATAAACCCGATTGCCATAAACGCATCGTTCCAGTCAAATTGAATGCTTCTCTTGTTGTGCTCTGATTCGTTTTGCATAAAGAAAAACCCGGCTCCCCAACCGTTATAGTTGGAAAGCCGGGCTCTATGACCTCTTGGCTTGGATTAAAGGATGAGTGTTCCGACCTCTAAGGGCTCTCTATTTCACCAAGTTTTTTTTGTTACATCTCTTGCATTGTAACTTCCCTGCTAGCAGTCCGTCCTTGTTTGGTTCCCCTATCACATGCCCGCAAAACCAACATTTGGCTTTGTGGCCCTCCGGATAATGTTGTAAACCAAAGACCATTTTGCGCGTTCCGTCCTGCAACTCTAAAATAGCATACCCCTCCCCGGTTGTCAAATCGTTAGCCTCCCGGCCGCGCCGGTTGCGCTTTCCTCTGTCCTCAATCGGCCTCAAAAACCAATACCCCGCGCTTGCTATAGACGCTTGGTTTCGGCTCATGCACAACGGCCCTGTCAAGCGCCATGATGAGCGCAACCGCGCCGTCTATTTTCTCTTTGGACTTATCCCGCGCCGGTTTGATGTTGCCCGCCGTGTCTCCGACCGTTACAAGGTTATCCATATTCCATCTCAATACAGGGTTGCCGTCATGCCGGAGCCGGTTTCCAACAATCAACTCCTCGCAAGTCTTTGTTGGCTCTGAAAAACTTTTGAAACCTTGCCCAAACTGGACCAACGGTATTCGCAAGTCTTTCTCGATCTTGTTCGCAATCCAATCCGCGCCCCACCGGTCAAACGCTATCTCCTGCAATTTATAAAGCTTGCTTGCGTCCCGTATCGTCTTAAAAATGTGTTCATAATCTATGCTCTTTCCGTCTGAATGCCCTTTGGTTGGAATAAGAAAACCCTCACGCGCCCAATAATCATACGGCAACCGTTTCTTATTGCTCCGCTCGTCAATCGCCCGTTCGGGACAAAAGAAATAAACGAGAATGTCATATGGCCCGCCGATAATCAACGGTGGAAAGATAAGCACAAATGCCGCCAAATCCAACTTGGAGGCAAGGTCCAAGCCGCCATAACATTTACGGCCCTTTAACTCCTCTCTCCTAATTGTTCCCCGGCATGTGTCCCACTCGTCAAGGTCAATAAATCGGCTCTCGATTCGGACCCATATATTGAGCCGCCTCCGCAAGAATGAATTGAGGTCCTTTGGCCGTTTCTTAAGCTTCTTGACATGCGCCGCTATCGTTTCTTCTTTTATCGTGATTCCAAGAGCCGGATTTGCTTTCCTCCATGTTGCCGGGTCCGCCCAATCGTCCCCCTTATCGGCCGCATAGATAACCGGTAAAAACGTTGGGTCTTGGATATGGCCGTTGAGTATGTCAAGCGCGTATTCGTGCATCTCATAACAGATAGAGGTTTGATCTTCGCCCGCGGTTGTAATAATAAATAGGAGCGGTTGCTCCCGCGCATCCATGCTCCCGTCAGTTAGCGCTTTCCAAAATTCACGGTCTCTCAGGACGTGCAACTCATCCCAAACTATCCCGCTTGGATTCAAACCCTCAGAGGAGTAAGCGTCCGCTGATACTGCCTTATACTCCCCGTCGTTTTCCAAGCTTTTAATAAGCTTGCGTGAATCGGTTATCCTTGAGATTGTCCGGAGCCGCTCCGAAAGACGGACCATTTCCGCCGCATACGCATGGACAATGGCGGCTTGGTCCCGCGTGTTGGCCGCGCTGTATATTCGCGGTAAGCCCTCATCGTCCATAAATAAAAGGTAGATGCCAACGCCCGCCGCAAGCTCACTTTTCCCGTTTTTCTTTGGTATCTCGATATAGCAAACCCGATACTGGCGGAGCCCGGCATCATTGAGAGTCCCGAATAAGGGCCGGATAACATCATGTTCCTGCCATGGCATAAGCTGAAACGGTTTCCCCCTCCATTTCCCGGTTGTATGCCTCAACAAACCAAAGAAATCAACGGCATGCTGCGCCGCCTCTTTGCAAAAGTAACTCAACTCAAAGCCTCATAGAGCAGATAAGCGCCCCACGCCATTAAAGAAAGCCCCGCAAGAATCCAACCGCAATCTTGAAGTCTCACCTTTTCCTTATAGGTTGAGGACAAAATCAATAGAATTGAGGATACAAGGCCCAACGTCGCAAAAACCTTTTGCACTAAAAGCAGAATGTCGCTTAACGTCAACGGTTTCAGTAATAGCATTTGCTTAACCCGTCCCCCTTTTTTTTCTCCAATTCCCGCGCTTCAAAAACAAATCATCCATCTTGTCCCGTGCCTCCGGACGGTCCTCCGGGAGTTGGTCCGCTATGTCGATCTTGGTCCGGTCCGCGGGAGTCATGCCGAATTTCGCATCAAGCTCCCGAATCTCCTTTAAGAGTTGTTGCCGGGCAACATGCGCCGGGCTCACCTGTTCATAACCGCTTGGCGCTTTCTGATACTTCCGCTTACCCCGGGCCTCTTTCATAACCTCCTCTAACTCCTGCTCCAATTGGCAACGCCGGATAAAAGCCGGAATGTCAAGCTCTGTTAGGAGCCCAACACGAAAGAGGGCCGGAGCGTATGTCTTCCAGAATACCCGCGCCCGGCCCGTCAACCGCGTCGGAGGTCTTACCGGCAAATATGCGTTAGGTCTTGGAGCTTGCCGCGGCTCCGCCTTGCGTCCCCTCTTTGCCATTCTCACTCCTCAAATCAACAACCTTATCATTAGGTCTCACCTTCTCGTGAATATAGCCCAAAAGCATTTTATTCCTGTGATCTCTTGCCTTTACTATCCGCGCCGCCCATCGTAGAATATCCGGCAACCGGTAAAAACCGCCTTTTCAATGCGCTCAAAACAGCATTGACATACTTGGAGCCCGGCAAAATCGCAAAAGTAAATAGGGTCCATATCCTGAAATGCTTCTCCGGCCCCGTCTTCCCGGTCAAGATATTCATTCCCGCAAAACTCACACTTAATATTTCCCTCAGTTGAAACCCCACTTGCTCCAAAAAGTCCCGGAGTGTCCTCAAACCTCATTCTCTCCCTCCTTTATTTCCTCAAAGCCAAGAGTCTTTTTCCCGCTCTTCCACTCAACAATGAACACCTTGACGAGTAATTCCCGTTCCCGCGGAGCATGGCTTGCAAGCATCCGCTCAACCCAACGCGCCGAATCCCTCAAACTTCGGGCCGTCAAAACCGCGTCTCCAATCTCAGTCCGGCTCTTTTCCTTATCCAATACCGTTTTGAGCGCTTCCATTGTTGTTTGGTCCATGGTAACTCCCCCCCCCGGAATTTCGTTTTAATTCCCGTTGAGA
>Ga0180438_10001490_pt1 | contig 41533 bp, 27 predicted proteins | sample SS_ome_12_FD_132455 | JGI IMG/M metagenome (GOLD analysis project Ga0180438, IMG submission 132455) | Hypersaline lake sediment archaeal communities from the Salton Sea, California, USA - SS_3_D_2 metaG | ecosystem: Environmental > Aquatic > Non-marine Saline and Alkaline > Hypersaline >...
CGTCCGTTCGTTTCACGGAGAACGTCACCTTCCCCTGTGAGACCTTCGCCGACATGGTCGCCTTCATCGGCAGGCCCATCTTGACGCTCGCCGTCTCGCCCTCGGCGATCTCCAGCGACGACCGCGGGTAGCTCAGGACGGCCGGGGTGGCCTTGTCGCCCTGGGCCGGCCGGAGATAGATGCACCGCATCACGCGGTACGTGTCCGCCGGCACGGGGACGGCCTTGGCCCCCCCGTCCACGGTGATCCGGTACTTCTTGCCCGTCAGCACCAGTTGCCAGTTATCTCCGTTGCCTGCCACTTTGCCCAGGGGCGCCTTCAGCGGCCTGGCGGAGACCTTCATGTCGGCCACCTTGACGACGTACCATCTGCGCCCGATCTGCACGGGCTGGCCGAGCATCGTGCCGGCAGAGAAGGTCACGGCGGGGAACCGCCCCTCGCCATCGGCCACCTGCACCGTATCGACGCGCGAGCCGGCCCCGTCGCCGAAGCCCAGGCTGCCCGTCGTGTCGATGATCCGGACCCTGCGTGTCGTCTTGCCGAACGCGCACGAGCCCTCCGCTGCCGCCGAGAGCCTCAAGTACATCCGAGGCCTGCCCTTCGACTCGTAGTAGTAGCCGCCCACCGTCACCGGGATGTCCAGGCCGCCTTTCTTCACCATCGCCTGGCCCGGCTCGATCGTCGCGTAGTAGAGGGTGGACGTCCTGCGGGCCGTCTTCAGCGCCATCGTCGGCGCGTCCTGGAAGTTGCCCTTGCCCGTCAGGTCCAGCCGAATCGCCTCGTAGTCCTTCGCGCCGGCCTTCGTGCGAATCGCCGCCGCGATGACCTTGATGCCCCCCCCCGTCCCTTCGGCGACGACGGCCTCGGCCGCGCCCAACTGCTCGAGCTTGCCGGCATCCTCGATCTTCACCGGCTGGTTGAACCGCACGTAAAGGCCCCGCCCTGCGGGCGGGCTCTTCGCATACTCCAGGTCGCCCACCGCGGCGAACCCCGTCGCCGTCAGGAGGGCGACCGCCACGCCCGTCAGGGCGCAGCGATGTCTCCATGTCCTGTTCATATCGACTCTCCTGTGTCTGAAGCCCAACTGCTGTCCCGAACCAGTTTCCACTACTGTACGGACGCCCGGCGCGTCGATTGGTTTCACCCGATCGGCACTTCCGGACGCTTCATTCGCCGATCGGCGCATCGCCGAGAAGGGCGGCGATCCGGATCGCCCGGCTGGTGTCGGTACCATGATACGCTACCACACCGTTCGGAATCGAGCAGGTTCCGGCGACGTGGTCGGCCTTGCCGGCCGGCACGGGGGGGGGAGGGCGAGCTACTCGACGCTGAGCTCCTGGCAGCAGGCGCGGTAGTTCCCCCTGCCGTCGTCCGATTCCGACTCGATGACGAGGCGAACGGCATCGGCCTCGACGGCCGGGAAGCTGAGAGCGAAGTCCCGCTTCGAATTTCCTCGGACGATTCCCCCGGGCAGGGCCCTCCACTGCCCGCCGATACGATACTCCAGCCGAAAGTCCCTCGCCAGATACGTATCTTCGGCCAGGTCGAGGCAAGGAACGGCCCGGACCTTCCGGATCCGCCGTGCGCGGCCGAAGTCCAGGCCAAACGTCGACTGCACGGGGCAGGAGAAGTAAGGGGCCGAATGGGCGCACCCGAACCGGGCGGAGCGCACCTTCCCGTCGCCGATAGCGGCCAGGTTGCGGAGGACGCTGCCCTCGGGCACCTCGCCGAAGAAGGCGGGCCGACCCGCCCCGTTCACCGGGATCGGCCCTTCAGCGCGGGCTGCTTCCCGCTCCCGTCTGACACGGGCACCGATCAGATCGGCGAGGACCTGTTTCTTGCTTGCCGGCCGACTGACCTCGTCGGGAATGATGCTGCGACGAAGAGACGGCACGTCGGGTGCGAGGCGAAGGTGCGGCCGGATGACCTCCAGGAACAACTCGTAGCTGCGCCGGTTGTAGCCGTAGTTGACCCCCGCCAGGGACAGGTAGCGCACGCGCTGCCGGATCACGTCCTTCAGGGCCGCTACGGTCTTGTCGTGGTACAGGAACAGATGGGCCGCCGGGCCGGCCTCGCACGGGTTGATCTGCACCATCATGTTGCGCGCCCCGGCGGCCCGGAACGCGCCGACCTGGCTGGTGTTCAGGTAGTGGCTGACGATCGTGCCCGGGAAACGGTGCAGCAGCCAGCGATGCAGCGGCTGGGGGGTCCGCCACTTGCCCCCGATCGAGTCCACGTAGACGATCACGTCCGGATCGACCTTCCCGGCCGCCCGCATGAAGGCCTCCAACTGGTCGGCCATCGACGGGTTATAGCCGTACGCGCCGAACCACTCGATGCTCAGCTTGATGATGTCGGCCCTCTTCGGCTTCGCGACCCGCTTGCCCAGCCACGTCGCCAGCCAAGCGGCGAAGTGCTGCTCGTCGCGAACGGCCGGGAGGCCGTACGGCTCGACGGCAACCATCAGGCCCCGCCGATGGGCGTACTCGACGGTGCGGAAGTAGACGTCGGCGAGGCGCGGATTCAGGCCCGCGGGGGTCAACAGGTGTCCTTCGGCCGTGCGCGTGTCGTCCCCGATGCAGAAGACGTTGAACGCGCCCAGGGCCACCGCCTCGTCGACCCAGCGGGCCAGCCGGGCGGCATCCCACACGAAGTGGTCGTAGCGCGGGTAGAGGTCGAAACTGTGGCACCTGCCCCGGGTGAGATAGAGCTTGTTGAGCTGCTTGAACACCTCGGGGCCCGCCGCGTCGGCCCATACCTGGAACTCGGAAAGGACAACGGCCTTGCTGCTCGCCTTGCCTCCCCCCTCCGGGGCGCGGCGCAGCAACGCACTCAATGCCGGTGTCATGCGCCGCAGGAGCACCCGCCCGGCCGAGTCCGTTCCAGCGCCACCGGCGACGCTGGCGCGAAGGGCGTACGTGGCGTTCGGCGCGGCGCGCTTCAGGTTAAAGCGGAAGAAGATGTCCTTCTTCTCGTGCCCGCTGAAGGCGTCGTGCGTGTCGCGGAGGATCTCCCGGTTGTTCTCCAGCAGGGCGGCCCATTGGATGTTGAGCCTGTGCCTGCCCGCCTCCCAGAGGAATATCGCCTCGTACGGCCCGGCACCGTCGATCAGGTCGGTGACGTCCCACTCGAGCTCGACGAAGGCTTCAGCCATCTGAGCGGGAACCCATCGCCCTACCACGTCGGGCGGGGCGAAGTAGGCAACGTCAAGCCTGTCAAGCCGCCGCAGGTGCCTCGCGAGACGCGCCCTGAAGTCCGCCAGGTCGCGCCGCGCCTTCGGCGACCAGAGCACCTCCGCCAGCGCGCACGTCCGCGGGAAGGCCATGTACTCCACGGACCGGCAGGTCGGCATGTACTCCGACCACAGGCAGCCGTACGCGCCCAGAACGTGCCGGGCCTGCTCGGCCGTCAATCCAGGAGGGATCGGCTCGAAGGCATAGACCTTGCCGAGCGGAATGTGCCGGCCGTTGGCCTTCGGTTGGCCCGGCAGGAGCGACTGGTAGTAGTCGAAGTAGCAGTGCGACGTCGGCAGCATGACCGCGTCGTGCCCGCCGCGGGCGGCGGCAGCGCCCGGACCCGTGCCGTGCCAGCTCATCACCATGGCCTTCGGGGGCAGGCCGGCTTGCATGATCTCGTCCCAGCCGGCCAGTTGCCGGCCCTTCGAGGCCAGGAACTTCCCGATCCGCTTGATGAAGTAGCTCTGGAGTCCGGCCTCGTTCGACAGCCGTTCGGCCCGGATGCGGGCCTGGCAGCGGGGGCATTCTTTCCAGCGGTCCTTGCGGGCCTCGTCGCCGCCGATATGAATGACCCGGGAGGCGAACAGCTCGAGCACCTCGCTCAGCACGTTCTCGAGGAACTCGAAGGTCTCCTCCTTTCCCGCGCAGTAGAGGTCGGCGTGCACGCCCAAGCGGGTGGAGACGCGAAACGGACCGCCCGTGCAGGACAGCTCCGGATGGCTGGCCAGCGCGGCCTGACAGTGGCCGGGCATCTCGATCTCGGGCACGATCGTGACGTGGCGCCGTTGTGCGTACGCGACGATCTCCCGGATGTCGTCCTGCGTGTAGAAGCCGCCGTATCTGCCGCCGGACTCCTCCCGCCATGCCCCGACCTCCGTGAGCTTGGGGTATCTGCGGATCTCAATCCGCCAGCCCTGGTCGTCCGTCAAGTGCCAGTGGAGGACGTTCATCTTGTGCAGCGCCAGCAGGTCGATGAACCGCTTGATGAACTCCTTCGGTTGGATGTGCCGGGCGCTGTCCAGCACGCAGCCACGCCACTTGAACCGCGGACGATCGGTGATCCGGACGCAAGGCATCGCCCATTCGGTGTCCGCGATCCTCTTGCCGCTGAACGCGTCGGCCGGAAGGAGCTGGCGAATCGTCTGGCACGCGTAGAACGCGCCGGCAGCCGTCGCCGCCTCCGCGCGAATCCCGCTCGTCGTCACGGTCAGCCGATATCCCTCGGCGCCCAAAGACGCCCCACCGGCCGACTTGAGCAGGGAGATGACGTTCGTCTGCCGACCCGCTCGACCGCCCCGGCGGACCGTCAGGCGATGGCCCGTCGCCGGCTCCAGCGCCCGGGCCAGGTACTCCCCCGCCGATCGAGTCGTCTCGTCCACGACCACCGTCGTCTTCGGCGTCAGTTGGAAATGCCCCTCCCCCGCCACCATCTCCGACGGACGCGGGACGATCGAGATCCCCCTCGCCGATACGCCACACGACACGGCCAGAACAGTGGACACCAGAGCCGCGCTGCTCGCTGTCATCGGAGCTTCTCCTGCCGGGGCCTCGCGCGATCTGCCGGCCGCCTGACGGGGGCCGCCGCGGGCATCCGCTCGACGAGAGACGGCCTGCCGCATTGGACGCCGGCACGCCGGGAAAGTTCTCTGCTTGCCCCGGTCATCCTCCTCGCCGGAGGCACGGCCGCGAGCTTCTCCTCCGCCGCGCCCGAGCGTACAATCGCCGCACGCAACCGGATGCGGGAGCAGCCAATGAGCGAATCGGGCGTGATCTTCGACATGGACGGCGTGCTGGTCGACAGCTACCGGGCACACTTCCGGTCGTGGCAACGGCTGGCGGACGAGGCGGGCGTGGCGATTACCGAACAGCAGTTCGCCGCCACCTTCGGGCGGACGACGCGCGAGATCATCCTGCACCTGTGGCCCGGGCGGTTCGCCGGCGAGGACATCGGCGAGTGGGACGAGATGAAGGAGGCCGCCTACCGCGACATCCTGCGGGCGGACTTCCCGGCAATGGACGGGGCGGAGGAGCTGCTGGCGGCGCTGCACGAGGAGGGCTTCGCGATGGCCATCGGCTCGTCGGGCCCGCCCGAGAACGTCGCGCTGGTCATGTCATGCCTCGACGGTGCGGAGCACATCTCGGCCACGGTGGACGGCACACAGGTGACCCGAGGCAAGCCGGACCCGATGGTTTTCCTGACGGCGGCGGAGAAGCTCGGCCTCGCGCCGGCAGCGTGTGCCGTCGTGGAGGACGCCCCCGCCGGCGTGGAGGCGGCGCGGCGGGCGGGCATGACGGCCATCGGGCTGACCGGCACGGCGCGGCGAGAGAAGCTCGCCGAGCGGGCCCACCTCGTCGTCGATTCGCTCCGCGAGCTGTCGGCCGATCGCATCGCGGATCTGATTGGCGAACGCGGACCGGCTCGGTAGGGCTGCGAACGCGCCGACATGGCCCCTCGCCCGGAAGCAGTCGCCGCAGTCCGCCTCGGCTCGCCGTCGCCGGGGATCACACAGCGCAAGGCGCAAACCACCGGGGAAAAGCGCGCCGGAAGCCTGCCGACGTGTTCCGCTGTTGGGCGGTTCGGGCTCCGTCAGCTCCTCGCGGCGCTGCGCCCCTGTTGCTTGTACTTCTCCAGCAGCTTCGTCAGCCGGCTGACGATCCGCGGGTGCTCGCCGAAGACGTTGTAACGCTCGCGCGGGTCGGCCCGCATGTGGTAGAGCTGGCCCGCCGAGCCGCTCTTCGGCCCCGTGCCGCGGGGGGCGACCCACCCGCCGGAGTTGCGGCACTCGACGATCAGCTTCCACGGGCCCTGCTGGATCGTGAAGACGCCGAAGACCGAGTGCGAGACGATCGCCTCGCGGATCGGCCGGCCCGCCGCCACGCCGACCGACGGATCCCCCACCATCGCCGGCAGGACGTCGTAGCTGTCCGGCGCGGCGCCTTCGGGCAGCTTCGCGCCGACCAGTCCCGCGCACGTGGCCGTCAGGTCGGTCAGGCAGATCGGCTCGTCGCTGACCGTGCCCGGCTCGATCCGCCCCGGCCAGCGGGCGATGAACGCCACGCGATGCCCGCCCTCCCACACGTGCGACTTGTACCCGCGAAGCTCCCCCGCCGACCGATGCCCGCTGACCCCGTGCCGCGGGCCGTTGTCGCTCGTGACGATCAGCAGCGTCTCGTCGGCCAGCCCCAGCCTCTCCAGCGCGTCGGCGATCCGACCGACGCACCAGTCGACCAGCACGACCTGGTCGCCGCGCGGGCCCGCCCTGCTGGCGCCCTGGACGAACTCTGGCGGCAGCCAAGGCGCGTGCGGGGCCGACAACGCCAGGTACAAGAAGAACGGCCGCCTCGGGCGGCGCGCGCGGGTCCGCTCGATGAACGCGACGGCCTTCTCGGTGAACGTCGGGTCGACCGTCTCGAGGTCGAAGCCCGGCGCGACCCAGCCCGGGCGTGGGCGGAGGTCGGCTGGCCTGCTCTCGTCGACCCGGATCGGCCTGTCGGGGATGCCGACCGTCCGGTCGTTCTCGATGTAGCAGAACGGCCCGTCGATCGTCGAGCAGGCGGCGGTGTACCAGGCGTAATCGAACCCGAGTTCCGTCGGCCCGCCGTGGATCGGCTGGGTGAAGTCGACGTCCATCCCCGCCTTCGGATCGCCGTCCTGCCACGAGCCGTTGAAGTGATCCCTCGCGTCCTTCCACGTCGCGACGAAGCCGCTGCTCCGCGTCCAGCCCAGCCCCAAGTGCCACTTGCCGATGCACGCCGTCGCGTAGCCGCGCTTCCTCAACAGCGACGCGACGGTCGGGCGGGGCGGCTCGATCAGCGGCGGGGTGTAGCCGCCCACCACGCCCTGCTTCAGCCACGTCCGCCAGCAGTACCGCCCGGTCAGCACGCCGTACCGCGTCGGCGTGCACACCGACGACGGGCTGTGCGCGCACGTCATCCGAACGCCCTGTTCGGCCAGACGGTCCATCCGCGGCGTGGGGATCTTCGACTTCGGGTTGTAGCAGCCGACGTCCCCATAGCCCATGTCGTCGGCCATGATGAACACGATGTTCGGCTTCCGCTTCCGCTTCATCTCATGCCCCGCGCCCGGTCCATCCGCTCCATCCAATCGCTCAGATACGCCTGACGCCACTTGTTGACCGTCTTCGCGCCGCGCTTGCCCCGCTCGGCCAGCGAGGCGGCCGGGTTGTCCGTCCAGTAGTTCGGCCCGTGGCCCGTCCCGACGAACGCCCCGCCCCAATGGTCGCCCGTCGGGTCGTTCGCATCGCCGCGGAGCAGGTACAGCACCGACGGCGTGTCGCCCATCTTGATGTCGGCCTTCTTGCGGACCAGGAGGTCCCCGAGGGCGCCGTGGCCCTTGACGTGGCGGGCGAGGAACGCCCGATTGCCCCACTGCCCGTCCTGTCGGCCGCCCATGTACATCCCCCGGAACGTCGTGTCCGCCTCGACCCACCACAGGTCCGTGTGCTTCTCGTACAGATAATCGCGGGCGTGGCGGTCGTTGCGCGTGTTCCACGAGCCGATCGAGTAGACGCGGAGGGCCTTCTTGATCGACGGGTCGTCGTGGACGGCCTGCGCGACGTCGGTGATCGAGCCCCACACCAGCACGTAGAGCGGGCGTTTCTTCGCGTCCGCCGCGCGGGCCCGCTCGATGATCCACCGCGAGCCCTCGGTGGCCCTCGTGAATCCCCCCGTCGGCGCCGCCTCGATCGCCCCCTGCTTCGTCACTTTCCGCAGCGCGGCGGGCGCCGGGTAGGCGGCGTGACGCTTCAGGTTCGGCCAGTCGGCCTCGTAGGCGTTGATCACCTCGTGGATGTGCTTCGCCCGGCCGCCCTTCGGCGGCGAGGAGATCAGCCCCTCGATGTCGAGCACATCGGCGTAGACCAGCAAATGGACCATCGACTGGAAGTCGTCGGGATCGGACCCGCCGATATCGGTCGACGCGATCAGACGCACCCGCTGCTTCGCCAACGCCCCGCCCGCGGGCTTCGGCGGGCCGCTCGCCGGGTCCGCATCTTCCTTCTTCCCCCCCGCGCCCGAGGCCGCGAGGGCGACCGACCCAACCATCGCCACCAACCAAACCGACCATTGATCCGCGCTCATCTGCGTTCATCCCTGTGAAGGAGTCTGGCCCACAGCTCCACTCCTGCTTTCAACGCCCGCCGCACGCCGGTGTCCCGGCGATTCGCCCGTCGGCGCGGCGCGGATGCCCCGATCCATCGGCCGTTTCACGCCGCCCACCTGTCCGCCCGGCCACATTATCGGACGTAATCACGTGTAAAAGAAAGACATAAGATGCCGACCGAGCGCAGTTCCGCCTTGACGGGGCCGGGCGATCTGCTATACTTAAGGTTGCTCGACCCGCATTCGCTCGACCCGCATTCGATGCCGCGGCTGCCGATCTGTCGGTGGGTGCTCGGTTCGGCTTGCTTGACTCGTCTGCCCGGAAGGGACTCCGGGGCCGTGGGACCTCATGGATCGATTTGACCCGGCCGTGAGGGACTGGGAACCGAAAGGGCGACTGAGATGCAGGCGACAGCAGCATTGTTGAGCCTGATGGCTCTGTTCGCGAGCCCGTCCGGGCAGAACGTCCTCCCCAACGGCGGCTTCGAGGCCGGGACGATCGAGCCGTGGACCGTCGCCGGCGGGACGTGGCAGGTCACCGATCAACAGCCCCACTGCGGCGCTTTCGCCGCGACCACGACCGACGGCGGAATCCTGTACCAGCGGTTCGGCCCGATCCGGGTCGACGAGGTGGTCAAGATATCGTTCTGGATCAGGGCCACCGACCCGCAGATCGACCTGGACGGGCCGTTCGCCTACTACAGCCTGGACATGTACGACGAGCAGCTCGGACCTCTCGTCGGCGCCGTGCCGATCCCGGCGATCTCGCTGGACTGGCAGTACTGGGAGATCACCCCTCCGGCGGTCTCGACGCACTGGCTCGAAGGCATCACGATCGGCTCGGCCGGCGGGCGGCTGCTGCTGGACGACGTGGAGGTCATCTCGGCCGTCGGCGCGCCCGAACCGGCATCGCTGGCCACGCTCGCCCTCGGCGCGATCGTACTGCTGCGCAGGCGCCGGCGGTGACCGTCGAACGGAAAGACCTTTCATCGCAGAGAACGCTGAGATCGCGGAGAGGGTCTTGTAGCGAAGCCTGAGGCCCAGCAAACGACCCGTAGCCCGTTCGCTGCCCTTTCGGCACGCCCCCGGCAGCCGTGAAGGCCGCCCCACCGCGTTCTCTGCGATGGATCATCTTCCCGGCGGCTTCAGCTCCCGGATGCGGATCTTCCGCACCGCGCCGCGCGTCTGCCACATGGCGATCCCCAGGGGCATGGAGAGGTCCACCTCGGGGCGGATGGAGATCTTCCGGCCTTTGCGGGCGACCGAGATGATCTGATTGCCGTCCAGGAACGCCTCGATCCGCTCACCGGTCACGCGGGCTCTCACGTGGTACCACTGGTCGAGCTCGAAGAGGATATCCTGCGTCGTCTCGTTCTCGCTCGCGTCGTTGCCGTCGAGGCACGAGAGGCCCACCGTCGTGCCCCCCCACCCGCCGACGATCAGCGTGATCGGGTCGGCGCCGACCGGGAACGTCAGCCCGCAGAAGAAGTCCGACCCGTCGATCCGCATCGCCTCCAGCTCGATCTCGTAGTTGTCCCGCGGGATCTGCCCCGTGTACGTGATGCCCGTGCACCCGACACCCATCTCCATGTGGACCGTACCCTCCTCGACCGTCACGTCACCCGAGCCGCCCCAGTCGGGAGTCTTCCAGCCGGTCAGCGTCTTTCCGTCGAACAGCGCCCGCCACGGCCCGGCCGACAGCTTCGCCGGACGCGTCGCCGGCTGCGTCGCCGCCGGCGGCCCCTGCGAGCTGCACGAGCAGAGCCCCGCCATCGCCAACCACCACCCCGCCGCCAATGACCACCCCGTCCGCCTCGCCGCTGTCATCCCTCGAGCCATCGTCGCAGCTCCTCTCGCCGGCCTCAGTCAACTCCCATGCAGTCTAATCTGTCCGGGCACCCGAGGAAAGGTCCCCCTCCCCCCCCAAAGCCGCAGCAGGCAACCTATTTCGCCCCCGGCCCCGGGGCCGGGGGCTCTTCGAACGTGTGGAACGTGTGCGTGTGGCGACGAAAAGAAACGTCGTATGGGGTTTTCGCAGAAGTGGGTCAACCTCCCGCGCAGGCGCAGAAAACGGGCGGGCCTTCAGATCCTGAAGGCCCGCCCGGTAAGAAGCGTGCGTTGCGCGGTGGCCGATCCGGCTTACTTGCGCCGCCGGCGAAGCAGCGCCAGCCCGCCGCCGATGCCCAGCAGCACCAGCGTCGCCGGCTCGGGGGTCATGGTCACCACAGGGACGCGCAGGTTTCCGGAGAACTCGATCGAATCGACCTGGAACGACCCGCCGCCGATGCCATGCCTGTCGCGCCAAGCGTAGTAGATCGAGAGCGGCTGGTACGCGGCGAACTTCGTCCACTTGGTGGAGCCGGTGGTCCCGTCGTCGTTGGTGTAGGCGTCGGGGCCGACGGCGAACTCGCGCTCGATCTGCGTGAAGCGGTGGGCCAGCCCGTTCGCCCTCTCCTCGCCGACGCCGAGGAAGACGGCCATTCTCGGGTTGTCGCTCCCCCCGGGAGAGTTCGCATCGCCACCGTGTTCCGCCAGGGCGTCGTCGCTGATCTCGATCGTCCACTGGTACACGTAGTCGGGTCCCTCCTCGGGGTCATACGACGAGAGCGGGTCCTCGCCGGGGTTGTTGTAGCCCGGGTCGCCGCTGGGGCCGAAGGTCAGCGGAACGTCAACGGTCCACACCGTGCCGTGGCTGTCCGTGCCGGTCAGCGTGACCGGGCCCTGCCCCTCCCAGGTGAGGCCGGCCGAGTTGCCGTCCGCCGGGTTGTGATCTCCGGTCGGCTGCGTGATCGTGCCGATGGACCCGGCGGGTGTCATGCTGGGGTTCGGGTCGTAGACCGTCGGGGCGGGCATCACGCCGGTGAACAGCACGGCGTCGTCGGGGCCGCCCGCCGCCTTCGTGTTAAGGATGCCCGAGATCGTCCCGGAGTTGGTCGTGGTGGACCAGTTGAACGCGATCGGCATGTGCGTCGGCGGGGGCGGGACCGGCACGGGCGGGAGGACGCCGAGGGCGTAGTTGTTGTTGCTGCCGCTGGCCTGGTGCCCGAAGTCGTACGTGCCGGCGGCCAGATCGGCGGCGTACAGCGAAAACGGCCGATCCCTGCTCCCGTCGGCACGCTCGCGGATGGTCAGCTTGTGTCCGTCGACAAGCTGAAACGTGCCCCCTGCGGCGAAGGCGGCAATCCCGTCCACCTTGGTCTGATGATCGCCATGGCGGTCGTCGATACCGATGTAGATGGTGGCCGCCTCGTTCAGCGTCACCGCGTAGTTCATGGTGGCTGAGCCCTTGTCGCTGTTGAACGTCTGAACGTACTCGGTGCCCACCATGAACGTCGGCGTGCCGAACCACGGGTATTCGCGGTCCGAGAAGGCATACTCGCCATCCGCGAGAAGAGATGGCCCCAGCGGATCGGTGTCGCCGTCGTAGGCACCGATGGGCAGCCTGTTGTCGGTTGCCCCACCCGTCCGATCTACCGGAAACGCCAGCACGGCGGCGTTGGCCAGACTCCCACCGAGAAAGACCACGGCCATTAATACGAGAAGTGCTCTGCCCTTCATCACTCCATCTCCCTTCCTTCCTGAAAGCCTCCAGGAATTGACATGTACGACAAGCGAACTCGGCACTATGGCACCGGCTCAAGGCGCCTGCCGAGCGGTACAGCCCAGGGCCATAATCTAACACGGAATCCGGGTTCTGTAAAGGGCAAAACATGCTCTTTCTGGCATTTGCGGCTCTAAGCCCGGACAGATCACCCCACTTTTGACGCAGAAGAAGCGGGCCCGGTGACGCCGCTGGCGCTCGGCGGGATCGCCCTGATCCGCCGACGGCGGAAATAGGACGCGGCGTCGATGGATCGGGTGCCGTGGTTTGCGCAGTCCCGACAGGGACGCAGCAACCACGCGGGGCGATACGGCGTGGTTGCTGCGCTGCGCTCCGCAACCCACGGCACCCGTCAATTCACGCGTGACGGAGCACTAGGGGGCGGGAGCTGACGGCGGAGCCGACAGCAGAGCGCCGGCGGCCTTCCGGACGCAGCGGAAGCCGTAGGCTTCGTAGCCGAAGCAGACGTCCGCGAAGCCGGGCTCCTCGCTGTAGCGGGCCGAGCAGCGGCATGCGTCCGCCCGCGTACGCCAACTGCCGCCGCGGAGGACACGCTCCTCGCCCGCCGACGGGCCGCGAGGGTCTGTGCGCACGGCCTCGGCGCCGGACTTGTACGCGGCCTCGGCGTAGTAGTCTCCGCACCACTCCGCCACGTTGCCGTGCATGTCATACAGGCCCCACGCGTTGGGCCTCTTCCGCCCGACGGGGTGGGTGGTCTTCTGCGCGTTGGCCTTGAACCACGCGTGATCGGCCAGGGCCGCCGCATCGGGACCGAAGCTGTAGGCCCCGTCGCTGCCGGCGCGGCAGGCGTATTCCCACTCGGCCTCGGTCGGCAGGCGGTACCCGTCGGCGCCGAAGTCGCACTCGAGCGTCTTCAGGTCGTAGCAGGGCGTCAGGGACTCGCGGAGCGACCGGGCGTTGCAGTACTGGGTCGCCGCGTGCCAACTGATCCGCTCGACGGGTCGGTCGGGGGCCTTGAACTTCGACGGGTTCCGGCCCATCAGGGCCCGGAAGGCCTTCTGCGTCACCTCGGTCTTGTCCATCCAGATCGCGGAGACGCTCACGCGGCGGGCGGGCTTCTCGTCGTCGCCCCCGGCCGGGTCGCCCATCACGAACTCGCCGCCCGGCAGGCAAACCATCTCGATGCCCGTCGACGTGGCCGTCGTGGGCAGCCCGCCGCCCGCCGGGCCGTTCGGCCGGGTCTGACGCTTCTTGCACCCGCCAAACGGCAGGCCCAGCACCACCGTCAATACCGGCAGGCCCCATGCCGCCAACGAAAACGGGGACTGGCTCCGAAGCGCAGCGCAGGTGCCTGTCCCCGTTTTCGAGCGTACAGCGCCGCTGCCCGTCCCCTCCTCCACGCCGCCCGCCGCCCTCAATGCTCCGCCCCTTCATGCCCGGCCGGGGCCCGCAGAACGGCCTGGCTCCGCCGCCGGATCTCGCGGGCGATCGGCGCCAGCCGCGGCTCGACGGCCGCCATCAGGCCCGACCGCTGACGCAAGACCTTCACCGCCAGCCGGCACTCGCCGACCAGCTCGTCCTGGTTGCCCCCGATCGCGACCCACGCCTCGGTGTAGACCTTGCACTTCTTCAGCGCGTCGGGCCCTTCGTAGTCGAGCATCGTCTGCCGGAACCGGTCGGCCAGCTTCTGCGCGTCGGCCGGCGTCTTGATCGTGCCCCGACGGGCGGCAAAACGCTCGTCGATCGCCTTCGCCAACGCCTCCAGCTTCTCGATCTGTCCGGCCAGCTCGGGATCCGCCCGCTTCCGGTCGGCCAGGTACGCCCGGATCTCGTGGCCGAACGCGACGTACTGCTCGATCCGCGAGCGGATGAAGCGGATGAAGACCATCACGTCGACGAGGGCCTTCTCGATGCGGGCCCGCTCCGATCTCTGCCGGCCGGCCTGGTAGATCGGGTTCAGCGTCGACCTCGCCGCGCACGTCGCGATGCCCTTCGAGCGGTCCTTCTGCCCCTCGACGTCGAGGATGTACTCGCACGGCCCGACGCCCAACGTCGAGCGGACGATGTCCACGATCGTGTGGCGGTCCAGCGGCGTGCCCTTCGACCGGTTGATCGGGTAGACGATCACCGGGCCCTCGAAGCGGACGCCCCGCTTCAGCGGCTGGAGAAAGCCCCGCCCGCCGCGGTCGATCCAGCACGGGTAGGCGAACCGACCCAGCACGGTCGTCCAGCGGTTGCGGTTGGCCGGCAGCCTGATGGCCCCGCCGAACATGCTCTCTCTGTCGAACTTCCCGTCGGCCCGCTGGACGGCCATCTGCCAACTGTCCGCCAACCCGTCGTCCTTCCGCCAGTCGACGCGCCACTGCGCGGCGAACGGCCGCCGCCAGTTTAGCCCGACGATCCGGCCGCGGTCGGCCGCACGCACCTGCCGCTCGTGCCAGATCCCCTCCGCCGCCAGCGCCGCCACGGCGATCCGGCCGCCCGTCTTGCCGTAGGGGACCTCCGCCGACCGAATCATCCGCGCCTCGCCCTTGCCCGCCAGCGTGACGGGCACGTCCCCGCCGGCCGTGTCGCGAACCGTCACGACGATCGCATCCCGCCCGGGCAAAAGCTGGAGCATGAAGTGGTCGAGGGGCAGCTCCGCCCTGTCGATCGGCAGCTTTGCCGCGTCGAGCACCATGTCGTCGGCGAAGAAGTCCGGCAGGACCGCGTAGCGGCAGGGCGCATCGACGCGAAGGCCCGACGCGCCCGACCGCGCGACCGTCTCGACATGCACGTGGCCGATCTGGACAGCGAAGCCGATCGTCGCCGTCTTCCCGTCGGGCGAGCGGAACGTCGCGTCCAGCGCCGCGCCGCCCGCGCCGTTGTCCGTCAGCTCCACCGCCGTCAGCGATCCGCCCGCCCTCGCCGCGCCGGCGATCACGGGCACGAGCACGGCCCGCCGCCCGGCGAGGCCCTCGTCGAGCGTATGCACCTCCGCCCCGCCCCCGCCGCGCCGCAGCACGACGGCCAGCCGGCTGTTCCGGACGACCACGTCCCCGGCGAAGCGATGAGCGACCTCGCCGGCCGCCACCGCCACCCAACCCGCCGCCGCGCCGATCGCCCGCGGCGCCAACGGGCGAGGAGAGGCCGACTTCGTGTCGAACACGCGCACACCCGCCGCCGCGGCCACTGCGGCCGCCTGCTCCGTGTGCGGCACGTACGGACCCTCGTACAGCCGCAGCCCGTCCAGCCGGAAGCTGCACCTCGCCCGCCGGCAGCTTGCGTAAGCAAACCAGCCCTCGCGCATCGGCCTGGTCACCTTGAACGTCACGTGCAGCTCCGTCCACTTGCCCCGCGCCAACTCAATCTCGTCGCTGCGAACGGCCCGGTCCCACGGGCTGGCCGTCCGCTCGATCTCCAGCCGCACCGCCGGCGAGCCGCTCTCCGCCCGCGCCAGCGCGGCAAACGTGTACGTCTTTCCCACGGCCCCCGCATCCATCCGCTGCCCGAACTGCACGCCCCAGCCCTCGACGGTGCCCATCGAGATCAGCCCGCTGTGACGCCCCTCCCCCGCCGCAGTCGTGTCCACGCTGAACCTCGCCGACGTCTTCCCCTCCGTGTCCATCCTCCACGGCGACCGCCCCAACTCGAAGCCGCCGTTGGCGAACAGGTTCTTCCCCGCCCCCCCCGCCGCCGCCGCGCCCGACAGGGCGACAACCACCGCCGCCGCCACCGCCAACCTCGACCGTCGTCCACTGTCAAACCACATGCGCCGTCTCCTTCGCTTCCGACCCAACGCCGCCGGCTGCGTCCCGGCGGGCAAGCCCACACCTCGAGCAGACCGCGACCCGGCGCCTAACGGCACGGCCCGCTCCCCGGCGCCACTCCTCGTCGTCTCCCTCACTGCCCCTTCCTCCGCAGTATCCCGTCCACCTCCTTCCCCACAGCCGCCGCCAGCTCACTGCCCCCGGCCGCCCGGCAGGCAGCCCTCAGACGCCGAACCGCCATCCGCCCCCGCGCCAGCGCCCGATCCTGCCCCGCCCCGACGGCGCGAATCTCTCGCCCAAGCCGCCGGCACCGCTCCGTCGCGCCCGCCTGACCGATCAGCCCCGCCATCGACTCCGCCAGCCGCTTCACCGTATCGGGCGCCCCCTGCGGAGCTGCCGCCACGCTTCGCTCGATGTCCGCCACGATCGCCAGCAGCCGCGCCGCCGGCTCCTTCTCGCCCGTCCCGCCCTCGCACAGCCGCCGCAGCCGACCGGCCGCCACGCGGTACTCGCCGAGGCGGGCCCGCGTGCGCCCCACCAGCTCGCCCATCGCGGCCAACCGCTCGCGGATCGCCTCCGCCGACCGAACGGCCCGCTTCCGCTGGAACTGCTTCTCCACCCAACGCGTCACGTCGGCCGGCGTGGGCGGGTCCTCCCCGCCGAGCCCCTCGACAGCCAGCACGTACTGGCACGCGCCGACGCCGAGTGTGTTCCGCATCACATCGATGGGGCAGAAGACGGTCAACGGCGTGGCCCGGCTGCGGTCGATGGGGTAGACCACCAGCCGCTTGCCCCGCCCCGCCGCCGCGCCGGCCAGCCAGCGGAAGCGGTCGATCCGCACGACGGGGCGGCCGGCGTCGAACCAGCAGGGCGGGCCGTTCGGGTCGTCGGCGGCGGCGGATTCGGCGAAGTTCCACGACTCACCGACCCCGTCGGCGCGGCAGAGCGTCGCCCGCCACTTCGCCGCGTGCGGCGGCCGCCAATCGAGCGCGAGATCCCCGCCCGCCTTTGCCGCGCCGACCTCGCGGGCGTGCCAGAGCCCCTTGCCGGTCAGCACGGCGAACCACACCTTCCCGCCCGGCCGACAGTCGATCCGGCAGCCGCGGATCGCCCGCTCGACCCCCGCCTTCGAGCAGATCAGCTCGGCGCCCTGCTCGTTCGACGCCCAGACGGCCATCAGCATCGCATCGCCGCCGGGCGACAGCGACAGCAGTTGGTTCTCCGCCGGCAGCGGCAGCCGATCGCCGTTGAAGCTGTCGGCCGCGAAGACCATGTCGTCGGCGAAGAAGTCCGGCACGACGACGTGTCGGCTGTCGCCTCGCGCCATCACACCCGCGACGCCCTTGCCCGCCTTCACCTCGACGTAGCCGACGCCCATCGTCAGCCGCACCGACGCCGCCAACTCCTCCCCCGCCCCGGTCGCCCACGTCGCCGCCACCGCCACCGCCGCCGGCGTGTTCTCGACGATCCGCACACCCCGCAGCCGCGACGCCGGCGAACCGTCCGCCGCGTGCGGCCCCAGCGCAGCCCGCAGCCTCGGCCCGGGCGACAGCGAATACACCTCCGCCGCATCCCCGCCCGCACGCACGGCGATCGCCAGCCTGTCGTTGGCGAACACCGCGTCGCCGGCGAATGCGTGGGCCGCCTTGCCCTCCGGCACGACGAGCCACCCGGCCCGCCTCGTCACCGCGGCGGGCGCGAGGGGCTTCCGCGACGCCGCCCGCGTATCATACAGCTGCACGAACGGCCCGGGCGGCGCGCCATGGACGAGCCCGACAAGTGAACCCAGCACCGGCAGTGCCAGCCTCGCCCACCGCGCCCGCGGGGAAAATCCGCAATCCGCAATCCGCAATTCGCAATCCGCACGCGTTGTCACGGCGTCACTTCCAATCCGGATACATGTCCGAGCCGCCGTCGGTGATCTTCCGCGGCGGTCCGCCCGTGGCGCCCACGACGTACAGCTCCCACGGGCCTCTCGTCGAGGCGCCCTGGCAGAAGATGATCTGCCTGCCGTCGGGGCTGAACCGCGGGTAACGCTGCAGCCCGCCGTAGTAGGTGATCAGGCGGTTCTTCCTCCCGTCCGTGCCGACGGTGCAGATGTGCGTCTCGGTCTCGTAGACGATCCTCTTGCCGTCGGGCGAGAAGTGCGGCTCGCAGGCGCCTTTCTTGTCGTAGAGCTTGCGGGCGTCGGCGGGCCCGGCCGCAGCGGGGACCAGCCAGATCGCGTTGGCCTTGCCCCGCCGGGCGGCGAAGGCGATCGTCTTGCCGTCGGGGCTCCACGAGGGGCCCGAGCAGAGGCCCGACCGCTTGTCGGCCATCTCGCGCTCCTTGCCGCCCTTCAGCTCCCGGACGACGACGGCGTCCTTGCGCCGCAGGGCGATCCGCCGCCCGTCGGGCGACCACTCGGCCTGGTCGCCGTCGCAGATGCGCGTCGGCGGCCCGCCGACCAGCGGCACGCGCCAGATGCCCGCCTTCCCGCCGCGAGTGGAGGTGAACAGCACGCTCTTGCCGTCGGGGGAGAAGCTCGGGTCCACGTCGCTGGCACCCTCCGGCGCCCGCGTCAACTGCCGCATCGGCGAGCCCGACTCGCCCGCCACCCAGATCCGCCACGCCCCGCTGCGGTCGCTGGAGAAGACGATCTTCCTCAGCCGCACCTGCCGGCCGGCCCGCTGCGCGGCGGGGGCGCCCTGCCTGTCGGCGCCCCGGGCAGCCGCCACGACTGCCCCCGCCAGCAGCACGCTCGCAATCCAACGGTTCATTCGGCCACTCCCGCGGCTTCGCCTATCGGCCCGACCGCCCGTCGAAGGCCGCGAAGTCCTTCTGCTCATACAACCGCCGAGCCCACCGCTGGTACCCGTCGGCCAGCGGATGGCTGGCGTCGGCGTACAGCTCGCTCGGCAGCGCCGCCGGCACCCAATGCGCTATGCCGCGACCCCGCAGCCACGCCGAGACCGCGCCGAGGCGCCGCCGGTATCTCGCCAGGCTGTCGGCCTTCAGCATGTGCTCGTTGTACGGCCCGACGACGACGAACACGCGACTGCCCCGCGCGACCAGGATCTCCACCGCCCGACGCAACTGCGCCCACTGGAGCGACGCGTCCAGCTCGACCCACGGCGGGTCTCCAGCCCAGACCTTCTCTCGCTTCGTCCACGCGACGGCCTCGTGCGGCCGTGCCGCGGCGGCCCGCCCGTCCGGCAGCGGCCGGGCAAACCGGCCCACCGGACACTCGTACGGGTGGTCGATCGTCCACCGCGGCACGTCGTTGCCGTCGTAGCTTGTCAGTCGGACGTGCTCGGCCCAGGCGAAGACGGGCACCCGCCGCCGCAGGGCCACCGACAGCCGCTCCGAGACGTCCGCGTCGTAACAGCGAATCCACGGACTGAACTGCGGCACGAGCTTCGGGTGGTTGAACACGCGCTGCTTTCTGTCCGTCAGGTCGTGGCGGGGCGTGCTCATCCACAGCAGGTTGCCGTGCAGGATGACGCTCCGGCCCGCCATCGCCTCGCCGTGATGCTCGATCAGCCCCGCCAGCGCGGCCGGGTGGATCCCGTCGGTGCCCAGGTTCGCGAACCGCCCCGCTCCCGCCAGCCGGTTCAGGGCCGCCGACAATGTCCGGTCGGCCGAAACATAATGGCCCCACACGACCGAGTCGCCCACGACGAGCGTCCGCCCGGCCTCGCAGGCGGTCCGGCAGTGCCGCTCGAACAGCTCGTAGTCCTCGCTCAGCGCGAACGGCACGCGGTAGTTCGCCGCCGGCTCAAGCGGCTTGACCCGCCACCACACACGCGGCAGCGCCACCAGCACGCCGCCGCAGATCGCCAGCACAACCAGCCACTGCCGCCACGACAGACGGATCTCGTTGGCCGCGAAGTCGTCCGCCGCCACCGCCCGGGCTGCAGGGCCATGAATGGTCTCGTCCGTCATCGCCGTGTTCAGTTTTCTGTCTCTCCGCGCCTCTGTGCCCCTGTGGTCATCCGTCAGGCCTCAGAACTGGAAGTAGATGAACGGCTGGTCCTGCCCGCCGGGCAGGATCGCCAGATAGAGGATCATCAGGATCACGAGCCCCACGCGGACCGGCGCGAGCCGAAGCAGCGGGCGCAGGCGGGACTCGAAGGCGAACTGATAGGCCCATACGGCCACGATCAGCGCCATCGCCCACACCGGGCAGCGCGGGTCGATCCACGGGCCGGTGAAGATGCCCGAGATCACCGCCCACGCGTCCTCGATGCTCCCCGCGCGGAAGAAGATCCACGCGAACGTCACGAAGGCGAAGACGAGCAGTTGCTTCAGGATCCGCGGGATGCGGCGCCGGTAGAAGTCGGTGGCCTCGAGCCCTCGCGTCATCGCCCGCCCGGCCGCGTGAAAGGCCCCCCAGGCGACGAACGTCCACGCCGCCCCGTGCCACAACCCGCTGATCAGCATCGTCAGCACCATGTTGACGTACGTCCGCGCCTTGCCCTTGCGATTGCCCCCCAGCGGCACGTAGACGTAGTCGCGGAACCACGTCGACAGGCTGATGTGCCACCGCGACCAGAAGTCGCCCAGCGAGTCGGCCAGGTACGGGCTGTTGAAGTTCAGCATCAGCCGGAACCCCATCATCCGCGCCGCGCCGCGGGCCATGTCCGTGTAGCCGCTGAAGTCGAAGTAGATCTGCCAACTGAACGCCACCGTCGCCAGGAGCAGCGCCGGCGCGCCCTGATCGCCCGGCAGCTTGTAGACCTCGTCGACGTACATCGCCAGGTAGTCGGCGATGGCAACCTTCTTGAACAGCCCGACGACGAACATCGACAGCCCGTCGGTCACGTCGGCCAGGCGAACCGGCGGCGGCGTGCGGAGCTGCGGCAGCAGGTTCCGCGCCCGCTCGATCGGCCCGGCGACGAGCTGCGGAAACAGCGAGACGAACGTCGCGAAGCGGAGCAGGCTCGGCTCCTTCTCCACGCGCCCGCGGAAGAAGTCGATGGTGTAGCTCATCGACTGGAAGGTGTAGAAGCTGATGCCCACCGGCAGCAGCAGGCTGAGCGTCGCCGGCGGGCCCGGGATGCCCAGCCAGGCCGTCAGCGGAGTCAACAGCGCCGAGAGCTGCTCGGCGACGTGGGTGATCCCCGGCGGCCAGACCACGCCGGGAGCCCGCAGCATCCACGCCGAGCCCGCCCAGCCCAGCAGGGCGTTGAGGCTGTCGATGAGGAAGGAGGCGTACTTGAACTGGCTGAGCAGGGCGACGTTGTTCGCCACGCTGCCGAACAGGAACAGCCGCCTCGCCCACGGGCGGCGGAATCGCCCCATCAGCACGACCATCGTCCAGTCGATCAGCGTCGACCACGCGATCAGCAGCAGGTAGAGGCAGTTCCACCAGCCGTAGAAGACGTACGAGGCGACCAGCAGCAGCGGCGTGCGAAACCGCGTCCGACGCAGCGCCATGTACGCCGGCCAGACGATCAGGAGGAAAACCGCGAAGATCCACGTGTGGAAGAGCATACGCAGGCCGACCCCTTACCCCGGGCCCGTCGTCGGGCGGCTGGACCCCGCGCCCGCCACGCGGCGGACGCAGCGGAAGCCGATGCTGTCGCGGGCGAAGCAGACGTCGTGGAATCGCGGGTCCTCACCGGCGCGGGCGGCGGATCGGCAGCGGGCGGGCTTGGAGTTCCACGCCCCGCCGCGAAGCACGGCCAGCCTGCCCGACGCCGCGCCGCGCGGGTTGTGCGGCGGGCTGGCGGCATAGTAGTTCGCGCCGTAGCGGTCGTTGCACCATTCGGCCACGTTGCCGTACATGTCATACAGGCCCCACGCGTTGGCCCGCTTCTGCCCCGCCGCGTGCGTCGTCTTGCCCGAATTGCCCGCGTACCACGCGATCGCGCCCAACGACCGCTCGTCGTCTCGGCCGTCGTGGCGGGCGGTCGTCGTCCCCGCGCGGCAGGCGTACTCCCACTCGGCCTCGGTGGGCAGCCGATAGCCGCTCGCCTCGAAGTCGCACACCCACGTCTGGCTCTGCTCGTCGAAGCGGTAGCAGGGCGGGAGCTTCTCGACGATCGACCGCTCGTTGCAGTACTCGATCGCGTCGGCGAAGGTGGCCTGCTCGACCGGCCGATCGGGCGCTTTGAAGTGCGACGGGTCCGGCATCCTCAGCGTGCGGTACTGACGCTGCGTCACCTCCGTCTGGTCGATGAGAAACGCATCGACCCATACGCGATGGACCGGCTTCTCGTCGTCGCCCCCCCCCGCCGAGCCCATCTCGAACCACCCTCCCGGCAACTGGACCATCCGCACCCCCGTAGCCGTCGTGATCACCGGCGGCGAACCGCCCCCGCCGGCCGGGGCGCCCTTCCGGCACGCCACGGGTGCCAGCGCCACGAGCATCGCCGCCACGGCCCGGCCCGGCCCTCTTATCCGCACGCTCACCTCTTACCTCTCACCGTCGCCGGAAACAGGGAACCGTCCCTCTTTGCCAACTGCCCCTGTGCCTGCTCGGAGAATAGGGACGGTTACCTGTTTCTGCGGCAGCCAGTCCGGCTCCTTGTTGCTGACGCCCTCGTTGGTCAACCGCACGTAGACGTTCTCCGCCGACGCGTCGGCGACGTAGATGTGCCAGCCCCGGGCCACCTCGCCGACGTTCTGCGAGCCGTTCCGGCCGTGGGCGAACGCGATGAACCGGCCGTCCGGCGACCAGTCGGCGTGGTAGACCTTGTGCCGCTTGTCGCAACTGACGACCGTGCGGACGTTGCGGATGGCGATCGGGCGGGACTCCAGGTCGATGTCCGCCACGACGATTGCCTGGTCGGTGGCGTTCCAGAGGATCTTCGTCCCGTCGCGGCGGATTTCCGGCCGGCAGCCGTCGATCAGCTCGAGCTTCTGCGCGGCTTTCCCGTCGACCGCCAGGGCCAGGTCCGCGTGCCCGTAGCCCATCCCCCCGTGCACCGTGCCCAGGATCCACTTGCCATCCGGCGAGCAGCTCAGGTAGCCGACGTGGTGGATCCGCCCGTTCGGGTGCGGCCGCGTCTTGCCCGTCATCACGTCGTGAAGCGACAGCCCCTTCGTCCCGTACGGGCTGATGGTGAACCGCCTGTACTCGTCCCTCGCGAAGACGATCGTCCGGTTGTCGGGCATCCAGCACGGCTCGCGGGCGTACCTGGCCACCAGCGTCCTGCCCGTCCCGTCGGACCTCATGTGCCAGACGCTGCGGACCCTCCTCCGCCTGGCGCCCTCGTCGATGAGATAGCAGATCCGCTCGCCGTCGTCGGTCGCGTGTGGGTACAGCTCGGCCGCCTTGGGGTTGTTGGTCAGGTTCGCGACGTTCGACCCGTCGGCGTCCATCCGGAAGATCTCCCAGTCGCCGCCGCGATACGTCTCGAAGAGGATCTTGTGCGGCAGCTTCCCCAGCTCCGCCCGCAGCGCCGCCCGCTTCGCCTCGAGGGAAACGGGGACCGGCTCCGAAGCGGAGCGCACGTGCCCGTCCCCATTTCCCGACGCCCCCGCCGCGACCAGCAGACCAACGGACGCCGCCACCACGCCCACTACAACCAACAACGCCCCCCCGCCATGTCTCGCCACCGGCACCACTCTCACCTCTGACATCTCACTTCTCACCGTCGCCGGAAATAGGCGACTGTCCCTGTTTTCTCTCGCCGACAGTAATAGGGACAGTCACCTGTTTTCGAGGTAGCCAGTCCGCTTCCTTGTTGCTGACGCCGTCTTTGGTCAGCACGACCCACACGTCCGGCCGGCTCGCGTCGGCCACGCAAATGTGCCAGCCCTTCGCCATCGTGCCGACCTGCTCGCCCGCCTTCGGCCCGTACGAGAACGCGATGAACCGCCCGTCCGGCGACCAGTCGGCGTGGTAGACCTCGTGGGCCTTGTCGCACGTGATGTGGGGGCGGATGCCGCTCACCTTCGGCGGCGAGGCCGACAGGTCCAGCTCCGCCATCGCGATGACCTGGTCGCTGCGGTTCCAGCAGATTCGTTTGCCGTCGGGGCTGATGTCCGGCCGGCACCCGCCGACGCCCTTCATCGCCCAGACGCCCGACCCGCGGGCCTGAAAGACGAGATTCGCGTGCTTGAAGCCCATCCCTCCGTGGACGGTGGCCGTGAACCACTGCCCGCACGGCGACCAGCAGACGTTGTACAGGTGGTGCAGCTTGTCGTTGACGTGCGGGGTGTGTCTGCCGCCGGCGCAGTCGTAGACGACCAGGGCCTTGCTGGCGAAGTCCTTGTAGGTGAAGCGTTCGAACTCGGCCTTCAAGTAGGCGATGCGTCGGCTGTCGGGCGCCCAGCACGGCTGTCGGGCGTTTTTCGCCACGAGCTTCCGCCCCGTGCCGTCGGCCTTGATGCAGTAGACGTTGCGGACCTTCCGGCGCCCCTCGCCCTCATCGACGACGAAGCAGATCCGCCGCCCGTCCGGCGAGGCGTGGGGGTAGAGGTCATGGGTCTTCGGCGACTTCGTCAGGTTCACGCCCCCCGACCCGTCGGCGCGGATCGCCCGCAGCTCCCAGTCGCCGCCGCGGTAGCTCTCGTAGACGATCCGGTGCGGCAGCTTCTTCAGCTCGGCCCGAAGCTTCGCCCGGGCGGCCGGGGCGCCCTTGCCGTCGGTGAGCGTCTTCGGCGGCGGCGCCTTCGGCCTGGGCTCCTTCTCGGCCGCGAGGGCCGCACGTGACAACACCGCGGCCATCAGCGCCGCGGCAACCACCGACCCGCCCCACCGGCTCACGCGCCTCGAATGCATGGTCTGCTCCTGTCGCAACGTGGCGGTCATTATACGCAAAAGGCCGGTATTCTCGCCTGAATCCTCGCCGGCGGTGCGATAGAATCAGCTTGCCGGTCGGTGACGACCAAGGGAACGGCCGTTGCCCGGCCCGGCAGGCAGACGCGTGTGCAGCGGAGCTGCACACCCTACTTCGGCGTCCAAGCGCAGGTGGCTGTCGCCGTTTTGGCCGCCCCTTCGCAACCACGAGGAGCCAGACATGCCGGACCCATTCCGCTACTGCCTCAACACCGCCACGATCCGCCGCCACGAACTGGGGATCGTCAAGGAAGTCGACCTCGCCGCGAAGGCCGGCTACGGCGCGATCGAGCCGTGGATCGACGCCATCCGCGCCTACCGGCAGGCCGGCGGGTCGCTGAAAGACCTCCGCAAGCGCATCCGCGACGCCGGGCTGAAGGTCCCCGGCGCCATCGGGTTCGCCGGCTGGCTCGTCGACGGCAAACGCGCCCGCGCCAAGCAGCTCGAGCTGGCGAAGGCCGACATGGACCTCGTCCGGCAGATTGGCGGAACCGGCATTGCCGCCCCGCCGTTCGGCATGGTCGAGAAGAAGAACCTCAACCCCCTCGTCGCGGCCGAGCGGTACCGGGCGCTGCTCGAGCTCGGCGACGAGATGGGCATCGTGCCCCAACTGGAGGTCTGGGGCTTCTCCACCGCGATCTGCCGCCTGAGCGAGGCGACGAAGATCGCCATGGAGACGGGCCACCCGAAGGCGTGCCTGCTGCTGGACGTCTATCACCTCTACAAGGGCGGCAGCGACTTCCACGGCCTGAAGCTCCTCCACGGTCGGGCCGTACCGATGTTCCACATGAACGACTACCCCGCCGACCCGTCGCGGGAGACAATCGTCGACGCCGACCGGGTCTGGCCCGGCGACGGCGTCGCCCCGATGGGGCAAGTCCTTCGCGACCTGAAGGCCGTCGGCTTCCGCGGCTGGCTGAGCCTCGAGTTGTTCAACCCCACCTACGACAAGCGCCCGGCCGGCACGGTGGCGCGGACGGGCCTGCGGAAGATGAAATCCGCCGTCGCGAAGGCGCTGAAGTAGCCGCGATCAGCCTGTCGACGACCGGCCCGGAACCCGGCCCCCGCAGCCGCCTCCGGAGACCCCGACGGGGCGGATCCTCAGGCCTACCGCCCGGGACGCAACTGGGGGCGTTGCGGCGTCAGACATTGGGAGGCTACGTTTGGCGGCGGCCGGTACGGCCGCCTCCGGAGACCCGAAGGGTCGGCACGTAATAGCCGGGGGCGCAAGCCCCCGGAACAGCCGCCCAACGCGCAAGAGCCCCGACGGGGCGGCAGCGAACGGTCGGGGGCGCCAGCCCACGCGGCCGACCAGGGGACCCGTTGGGCATGTAGAGCCGGCCTACTCCTCGAGCTTGACGGCCGTGCCGTAGACCAGCAGCTCGGCCGCGCTGCCGATGACACTGGTGGTCATGTAGCGGACGTTGATGATCGCGTCGGCGCCCCTCTCGGCGGCCTGGGCGGTCATTCGGCGGACGGCCGCTTTGCGGGCCTTGCCCATCATCTCGGTGTACTCGGTCAACTCCCCGCCGAGGATCAGCCGGATGATCGCGGACAGGTCCTTGCCCAGCCAGATGGCGTATACGGTGTGGCCCTGAACGAGGCCGAGCACCTCCGCCACCTCTCGCCCGCGGGGATCGTCGGAGTTCAGCAGCAGGATCGCGCGGTCCGGCTGCTCGTCCGGCGGCTCGGCTGCGGGCGGTTTGGCCGTCCTCTGCTCGACGGCCACGCTCGCCAGGACCACGAGGATGCCGCCCAGCAGGCAGAAGATCGCCGCGCGAAGCCACCACGGCACGGCGGGGTCGTCGGCCGTGACGACGTGCCACGGAATCCCGGCGAACACCGCGACGAACAGCCCGAGAACAAATGCCAGCGAGCCGATATGTCGAATGATCTTCATGGCTTCTCCTTGCTCATCTGCGGCCGACAGCGACGTTCCGTTCACCTCAGGAGTTGGACATCGGCGGCGGGCCGGGGTTAGCGGCGTCCCGTTGCCAGACGAAGCCGCCATCCCTTAGAGATGAAGCGGTAGCTGCCGCTGCCGACTTCGTAGACGGCGGCGCCGCTTGCCAGGCGGAGGAACTTCACACCGTCGGCCCTGGCCGCGGGCCTGCCGGATTCGGTGACGGCGGAGGCGGCTTTCGCGGGCACGTGCACCCTCGCCGTCGTGTTGGCGGGGACGGTCACGTTGAGTGTCAAACCGCGAGTGGTGAGCTTCCAGTCGGTGGCGATTCGGCCGCGGATGGACCGGTAGGACGTGCGGGCCCACGTCAGTCGCCCGCCGGGGCGAGGGGCGATGGTGATGCGGCGGAAGCCCGGCTCGGCGGCGTCGATCCCGCCGATCGTCCGGAAGATCCACTGCCCGACGGACCCGAAGGCGTAGTGGGAGAACGAGTTCATCGCCGGGTTCTGGAAGCCCTTTTCCGGAGTCCAGCCGTCCCAACGCTCCCAGATGCTCGTCGCGCCGTGCTTGATCGCGAAGCCCCACGACGGGAACGTCTCGTTGTGCAGCAGCCGGTATGCCACGTCCAGCCGCCCGAATCGCGTCAGCACATCCATCAGGTCCTTCGTGCCGACGAAGCCCGTCGACAGGCGCCCGCCGCGCGACTCGATGTCGGCGACGAGGCGGGCGAGGGCGGCCTGCCGCTTCGCCTCCGGCAGCAGGTCGAACGCGAGGGCCAGCACGTAGACCGTCTGCGTATCGCCCTTGATCCGCCCGTCGTCGTCGACGTAGGCGGCCGTGAACGCCTTCGCGATCCGGCCGAACAGGGCGTCGTACTTCTTCGCGTCGGCGGCCTTGCCCAGCGCGGCGGCGATCTGCGACATCAGCTTCGTGCTGTAGGCGAAGTAGGCGGTTGCCAACACGTCCTTGGGCGTCTCGGCGTTGATGCTGAGCCAGTCTCCGAACCCGTAGTCCGGCCGCAGGAGGCCCTTGCTGTCCTTCTTGCAGAACGCGACGTACCGGGCCATCGCCGCGTAGGTGCGCTCGAGCACTCGCCGGTCGCCGTAGACCTGCCAGATCGTCCACGGGCAGATGATCCCCGCGTCGGCCCATGCGGCCACGCCGCTGCCGGTGGCCACACGATGCGGCGCGACGTCCGGGAATCGCCCGCCGGAGGTCTGGGCGTCGACGAGGTCGGCGAGCCACTTCGTGAAGAACGCCGCCACGTCGGTGTTGCACGTGGCCGTGCGGATGTAGGCCTGCGCGTCGCCGCTCCACCCCAGCCGCTCGTCACGCTGTGGGCAGTCGGTGGGCACCTCGATGAAGTTCGCGCGCTGCGTCCAGCAGATGTTGCCGTAGAGCTTGTTGGCCGTCTCGTCGGAGCACTCGAAGCTGCCGACGGTGGGCGTGGCGGCGCTGAGGGCGATGCCCGTCACGGCGTCGCGGCCGGGCCTGCCCGGGTAGCCGGTCAACTCCACGTACTGGAAGCCGTGATACGTAAACCGCGGCTGCCAGATCTCCTCCCCCCCCCCGCGGCAAGTGTACGTGTCGATCGAGCGAGCCGTGCGGAGATTGGCCGTGTAGACCGTGCCGTCCGGATTCAGCCGCTCGGCGAAGCGGAGGGTGATCTTCCTGCCCCGCCGCGCGCCGGCGACTCTCAGCCGCACGACGCCGGCGAAGTTCCGGCCGAGATCGAAGACGAATCGGCCGGCCTTCGGTTCGGTGACCTTGGCCGGCTTCAGCTCGGCAAACTGACGGACCGGCGCGCCAGCGTACGACTGCACGCTCGCATTGACCGACCGGGTGACGTTGACCCGCTTCCACCCGCTCGCGTCGAAGCCCGCCGCGTCCCAGCCGGGCATCTCCCTGCGGGCGTCGCAGGTCTCGCCCATCAGGAAGTCGGCCTCCCGAAGCGGGCCCGTCGACGCCCGCCACCGACCGTCGGTGGCCACCACCTGCTCCGTGCCGTCCTCGTACTCCACGTGCACCTGAGCCCGCAGCCGCAGCTTGCTGCCGTAGTGGTGACGCTCGTACGTGCCCCCGATGTACCCGGCGTACCACCCGTCGGCCAGCACCGCGCCGATCGCGTTGGCCCCCTGCTTCAGCAGGTCCGTCACGTCGTACGTCTGGTAGGTGATCCGCTTGCCGTAGTCGGTCCAGCCGGGCGTGAAGTAGTCCCCGCCGACCTTCCGCCCGTTGATCCGCAACTCGTAGATGCCCAGCGCCGCCGCGTAGACCGTCGCGCGCCCGATCGGCCTGGCCAACGCGACCTCCCTGCGGAGATACCGCGGCGGCGGCAGGACCAGTTTGGGCTTCTGCTTCGCCTTGTCGGGCGCCGGGACCGAGTGCCGCGCCTTCGCCCCGGGGGCCGGGCCCGGCTCGTCGAAGCCGATCCACTGCGCCGCCCAGTCGCTCGGCCTAAGCAGCCCCATCGTCCAGACGGCCGGCTTGCTCCACGCCGACCGCCGCCGATGACGATCCCACACGCGGACCTTCCACCAGCACCGCGTCCGCGTCCGCAGCGGCCTGCCCGCGTAGACCACGTGGGCCGTCTGATCGGAGGCGACCTTGCCGCTGTCCCACAACGTGCCCTTGTCGGCCGCCAGGTCCTCCTCGCTGCCGGCGACCAGGACTCGGTAGGCCGTCTGCTTCTGCCCGCGCTGAGACGACTCGACGATCCAGCTCAGCCGCGGATCGCGCACGTCGATGCCCAACGGGTCGACCCGGTACTCGCAGCGAAGGTAGCTCGGCGTGAGTGCGTCGGTTTCGGCGGCCATGGCAGGTACTCCCAGGAGAAGGAACAGCGGCAGCCTCGCGAAGCCGCAAGCGGCCGCGCGGGGGGTACCGAACTTCGCGTTCGTTTGCGCCGCGCTGCGATCAGACATCGGCGAGGTCGTCTAGGGTCAGGGGCTCGAAGGTGGTGGTCAGGTCCTGGCGGCGGCCGGTCTCGGCGGCGCGGTAGGCGGACTCGATGATGTCGATGACGTGGCGGGCGTGCTCGGCGGTGGCGATCGAGGCGCGGCCCTCGCGGACCCAGTCGACCAACTGCATCACGTCCTCGAAGACGTGCGACTCGGGCTTGCCCTGATGCTCGCCGACGACGTGCGGCTCGTGGTCGCCTTCGAGGCGCATCGGCTGGCCGTTGAGCTCCGCGCCGACGACGGACCCGGCCGTGCCGTAGATGTTCGGGTGGAAGCCCTGCGTGACCGACCCGGCGTACGTCCCGTAGGCCAGCGCGAAGATCGCCTCGCCGAAGTCGATCAGGATGAACGTGCTGTCGTCCATGTCACAATCGATCGTCCTGTCGAGCCAGGTCCGTTGGGGCACGGCGATACCGGACAGGGCCGCCACGGCCTTCGCGGGCCCGAGGAGGCCCGTCAGGTTGTGCAGGCAGTAGACGGTCACGTCGTACATCGGCCCGCCGCCGGGCCGCTTGAAGTACCACGTCGGGTCGACGCTGGTCAGCACGTCCTCGCCGGTTCGGTACTCCTCGTTGATGTGATACAGCGCCGGCGCCGCCCCGGTGATCGCCCAGACCACCTTGCCGATCTCGCCGGCCAGGATCCGCCCGCGAATCCGCCGATTCAGCGGCATCAGCATCATGCCCGGGCAGGCGACCAGGTGCACGCCGGCCTCGGCGGCCGCGGCGATCAGGCGGTCGCACTGCTCGATCGTCGTGGCCATCGTCTTGTTGAAGTGCACGTGCTTGCCCGCCGCGATGGCGGCCAACCCCTGCTCGTAGTGCAGACCGATCGGCGAGCAGAGCGTCACGGCGTCAACGCTCGGGTCCGCCAGCAGCCGCTCGTACTCGACATAGGCCGTCCCCGCGCCGAACTTCTCGACGGCCGCGGCCGCCCGGCCGGGCACCGGGTCGCAGACCGCCGTCACCTTCACCCGATCCTGCACGTCCGCCATCGAGAGGTGCGTCAGCGCCCCCCGCATCCCGATGGCGCCCGCCCCGACGACACCCATGCCGACCACGTCGCTCATTCGTTCATCTCCTTCTGATGACCACAGAGACACGGAGGGCACAGAGAACGCTGCGCATACTCCTCTGAGACCTCTGTGTCTCTGTGGTGATTCGTCCGGCTCACACCTCGATCTCTCGCCAGCCCGTCTTCGGCTGCCAGCCGACGGCCTGGCGGAGCTTGCGGTTGCTCAGCAGCGCATCGTGGCCGTCGAGGTCCCGGATCAGCGGCACGAGGTCCGGGCGGAAGCGCTCGATCAGCTCGCGGGTCGGCTCGAGGGCGCTGGAGTCGTCGTTGTTGCAGAAGTACACGCCGTGCGGCTCGATGTCGGCGGCCCGCTCCATCAGCAGGCGGTGGGCGGCGGCGAGGTCCTCGCTGCCGATCCAGACCCACAACCAGACGTTCCAACCGCCGGCGGGCGAGACGTTCTCGGCCATCTGCCGCCGGCGGGTCGGGTCGCAGATGCCCGCCGACCGAAGCGCGTACGTCCGGATGCCGTACGCCCGCGTGTACGAGGCCAGCATCTGCTCGCCGGCCAGCTTGCTGTAGGAGTAGGAGTCCTCCACGTCCGACGGATGCTCCTCGTCGACGGGCAGATACTCGAAGGGGAAGTCGCTCTGGCTGATTCGGAAGCCGTGGCCCAGCGCGCAGTTGCTGCCGGTCATCACGAAGACGCCGATCTTCCGTCGCACGGCCGCCTGGAGCATGTAGTACGTGCCCATGACGTTGGAGCGCATCGTCGTGTCGAACGGCGGGGCGTCGGCGTCTTTCGAGCCCCAATCGCGCGGATGGTCGGTCGGATGCGGCTGCGCGCCGGCGTGGTGGATCGCCTCGACGCCGCCGTCGGTGGCGCGCATGCAGTCGTCGAAGACGCTCACGTCCCCCTGGACCCACGGCCAGCGGTCGGCCGCCTCCGGGCGCGTGCGGCACATCAGCACCAGCTCGTGCCCGGCCGCCTCGAGCTCGGCCACCAGGTAAGGCCCGAATCGCCCACTCGCACCGGTCACCAACACTTTCATCGCGTCTCTCCTGTCGTCCGAAGCGGTCGTCTCCCGGCGCCCTGTCTACCCGCCGCCCCGAAACCAGTCAATCGCAAACCCTGGGCCTTGGGGGGCAGGCGGAATGACGCGACGGCCCACGGGCAAGGGCCCCGCGCCGCGGGCCCCTCTCGCCGCGATATTTTCGTTGACCCTTCCGCCACCCGATCCTAGACTCAAGGGTTGGAATACTGAACGTCATCCTCGGCGCTCCGAGTTTGGCCCTTTGGGGACCCGGTACTGTTGCGCAGCGGCGCGATGGGCCGGACCGAGGTCTTGTTGGAGCGAGACATGTTCGTCATTGCAGACGCTGCCGCCGCACTGCTCGCTACGCCCGTGGCGTGGACGCTCGGCTGGCAGGAAATCCTCGTCATCGTCATCGTCGTGCTGATTCTCTTCGGCGGCCGGAAGATCCCCGAGCTCGCAAAGGGCATCGGGAAGGGCCTGCGGGAGTTCAAGAAGGAAATGCGTGGCGTCCGCCAGGACTTCGAGGATGCCGCCAACGAGGTCGAGGAAGACAACTACACCCCTCCCCGCCGCCGGAAGAAGCGGCGCAGAAAGCCTGTCGAGTCGCCCGAGGCCTCCGCAGAAGAAGCTGCCGACGAAGCCGACGACGAAGCGCCCGTGGAGGCACCCGCCGAAGAGAAGGCCTGACCCGCACGCCCAGCGGCGAGGTCCACGAATTACATCCACTGCACAGCGCGGGCTGTCCGCGGGACCCATTGCGAATCGCGTATTGCCGATTGGGGGCCCTTCGCGCGCAGGCGGAGATTATGGGCTCCGGGCAGGCCCCCTCTGAAACACCAGGACAACGCGGGACCGGGCTGGGCCTCCCCACGGCTCACGACCCACAACTCACCCCTCCCTGCGCTCGGTCTCTTCCTGATCGGGCGTCTCGCCGTCGGCGCCGCCCTGCGCACCTTCCTCCTGCTGCCCTGATCCGTCGTCGCCCGCCGAATCGTATTCGCTGGACCCCGCCATCGTGTCGTCGTGCCGCTGGTCCTGGTCCTCTCCTTCGTCTTCGTACTCCTCGCCGTACTCGTACTCCTCGCCGTCTTCGTACTCCTCGTAGTCCTCGTACAGCTCGGCCTCTGCCGCCTCCTCGGCCGCCTCGGCCTCCTCCTCCTTCCGCCGCTTCCTCTCCACGAGGAAGTACACCAGCACGACGCCCAGCTCGTACAACATCCACATCGGGATCGCCAGGGCGATCTGGTCGAGCGGGCTCGGAGACGTGGTGAACGCCGCGATGATCAGGATCGCCACGATCACGTGCTTGCGGTAGCGGTTCAGCGTCTTGACGGTGACCAGCCCCATCTTGCCCAGCAGCAGCACGGCGATCGGCATCTGGAAGCAGATCCCGAACACCAGCATCATGTTCGTCATGAACGTGATGTGCTTCTGCAGCGTGATCATGGGCTTGACGCCCATCACCTTCGTCGAGAACACGTAGAAGAAGCCCAGCAACAGCGGCGAGATGTATACCAGGAAGAACAGCGCCCCGATGATGAACAGCCCGGCGGAGAACGGCACGGCGAGCTTCACGTACCGCCTTTCGTGGCTGTACAGCCCCGCCGAGATGAACATCCAGATCTGATAGAACAGCCATGGCGCCGAGATGATGATCCCCACGTACAGGGCCATCTTCAGATACATCAGGAACGGGTCGATGTGCCCGGTGGTGACGAGGTTGGCCTGCCCGGCTTTGGCGATCTCGTGGAACGGCGCACACAGGATGTCGATGATCTGCGGGCTCAGCGCCAGCGCAATGCCCATCCCCACCGCCAGGCCGATCACCGCCCGGATGATCCGCATCCGCAGCTCATCGAGGTGCTCGACGAGGGTCATCTTCCTCATGCCGTCCTCGTCTTCGTCCTCGTCCTGCTCTTCCTCCTCGTCGACGTACTCCCACTCGCCGTCTTCGTCCTCGCCTTCGTCTGCCTCGTCGACGTACTCCCACTCGCCGTCTTCGTCCTCGCCCTGATCCTCCTCCCACTGCTCCGATTCGTAATCGTAGTCCTCCCCGTAGTCGTACTCGTCCCCGTAGTAGTCCTCGCCGTACTCGTCCGGGCTGTACCCGTCGTAGGCGTCCTCGTCCTCGGCCCGGTCGCGGTAAAGGTCGCCCTCCTCCTCGCCTTCGCCCTCGCCGGCCGAGGCCGACTGCCCCTCGGTCGATTCGCCCTCGACCGGCCCGCCCGCCTCGGCGGACGCGGCATCGGCGTCGGCGCCGCCGGGCTGGTCACCGGCCCCGGCGGGCTCTTCGGCCGGCCGGCTCTCGTCCGGCCTCTGCTCCGGATCGTCCGGGGCCTGGCTGTCGTCTGCGGGTTCTGCCATGCACCGATGTCCTTCGCTGCCTCGAAGGCAGGCCGGAAGTATACCAGAACCGTCCGGCGAATCGACCCCCTCTCTGCGGCCGCGACATTTGCTCCAGTCCTGCCGCCGAACGTCCGATAAAGAAACCGGAGTCGGTTCGTCAACGTTGTGCGTGCGGGCCGGCCGTTAGTTCGCCTCACAGCAGGGATCGTAAAATGACGGCACGAACGTTGAGTCTGATCAAGGGCGGGCACAAGTACGTGTTCCGCTACTCGCGGGGCTGCGAGGACGAGATCGTCGACGCCATCGCCGAGCTGGCCGCACGGGACGACAGCCCGATCGACTGGCTCGACGCGGCGACGCTGGGCTTCCAGGTGACGCAGGGCATCGCCGCCGACTGCACCGAAACGCTCAGCGGCATCGACGAGAAGGTCCTGTAGGGCAGCCGATCGACCGCAGAGGCACGGAGATCCCGGAGATGCTTCCGGGGGCCCTCGAGCCCTCCAGGCCTCTCCGGTGAGCTGTTCGCCCGCAACGCCGGCGCATGGAAACGCGAATGCTCTCGCTGCCACTGATCGGACGGTTCCTCGAGCACCTGGAGGGTGAGCGGAACTTTTCGGCCCACACGATCCGCTCCTACGCCGCCGACCTGACCCAGTTCTGCCAGTACCTCGCCGCCGCCTCCGATGCGGCTGGCGACGCCGAGCCCCTGACGGCGGATCGGCTGCCGGCCCCCGAGGACGTCGAGCCCGGCGGGCTGACCCGCGCGATCCTCGCCGCCCAGCCGCTCGACATCCGCGGCTTCCTGGCGATGATGCGCAACAGCGAGTACTCCAAGGCCACCGTCGCCCGCAAGCTGGCGACGCTGAGAAGCTTCTACAAGTTCCTGGTCCGCATCGAGGCGGTCGAGGCCTCCCCCGTCAGCGTCGTGCGCACCCCCCGCCAGGACCGCCGGCTGCCGAAGTGCCTGGACATCGAGCAGGTCGAGGCCCTTCTGGCCGCCCCCGACACGGCCACGCTGCTGGGCGCCCGCGACCGGGCGATCCTCGAGACGATCTACTCCGCCGGGCTGCGCATCAGCGAGCTGGTCGGGCTGAACATCGAGGACCTCGACGAGTTCTCCGAGGCGCTGCGGATCCGCGGCAAGGGGCGCAAGGAGCGGCTGGTCCCGCTGGGCGGCAAGGCGGTGGAGGCCATCGAGGCGTACCTCCGGATGCGCGGCGCGGCGTTCGGCACGCATTCGAGCGGGCCAGTGTTCGTCAATAAGTTCGGCCGGCGGATCACGGGGCGGTCGATTCGGCGGAAGCTGGACAAGTACCTGCTGGAGGCGGGCATCGACGTCCACATCAGCCCGCACGTGCTGCGTCACAGCTTCGCCACACACATGCTCAACGCCGGGGCGGACCTGCGCAGCGTGCAGGAGATGCTCGGCCACGAGAACCTGTCCACGACCCAGATCTACACGCACCTGACGACGCGGCGTCTGAAGGAAGTCTACGACCGCGCCCACCCCCTCGCCGCCCGCCGCGGCGCGTGAGCGGTCACCCGCCCACCGTCACCGTCAGATTGTCGATCAGCATCGCCGTCGCTTCGCCGTCGGTGTGGCTGTCGGCGACGAAGAACGTCAGCGTGTGCGTGCCGGCCTCGAGGGCGAAGCTGTATCGCCGGAAGCCGGTCTGGCCGTAGAAGACGCTCCTGTCGGCGATCGTCGGGTACGTGCCGAACGGGTTGTCCTCGATGTACTCGTCGGAGAAGTCCGCCGCCGTCAGCGGCGTGGCGGTCCCACCGTAGCTGCTGTCGGACGGCGCGACGGCGTAGAGCATCTTGTAGGCGCTGGTGTCGGTGATCGCGCCGGTCGTCACGCCCAACAGGTCCGACTCGCCGAACGACCCGCCGGGCAGGATCTCGGCGGTCAGGAAGTTCAGGTCGACCTCCACGGTGGCGGCCGCCGAAACGACCACGTCGATCGCCAGCGACGAGTACTCCCGCTCCGCCACGCCGTCCCCGTCGAGGTCGGTGAAGTGCAGATCGCTCGGCAGCTCGTTGCGGCCGGTCGTGATGTAGCCCATGTACGTTCCGCCGGCCGGCGCGATCTCGGGGTCGAACAGGTCGCTCGTCACGACCGCGCCGGAGTCGGTCAGCACCCACGGCCCCAGCGTGCCCGCCTCGAAGTCGCCGTTCAGGTCCGCCGCGTCGGCGACCGTGAAATCCACCGTCACCGACGCCGTCTTGCCCAGCGTGTCCGTCCCGGTGACGGTCAGCGTGTTGGGCCCCGGCGCGGCGCTGAGGACGCGCTGGACGGAGTCTTCCACGAGGCGGACGTCCCAGAGCATCGCCTCCTCCAGGAACTGAACGTACTGCGTCCCGCCGAAAGTGAACGTCAGCCACTGCCTCGCCCCGCCGTGATAGGCCGCCCCCGTGCCCCAGTCGCCGTCGTACAACTTGCCCGGATTGTCGCCGTTGCCGCCCGGGTTGTTGTAGCCGAGGTACCGCAGGTCCAGCGACGTGCCCGCCCGGGCGTAGACGCGCCCGATCGACTGGTACATCACCTGCGTGACGACCTTGTCCCCGTAGCGGTCCCAGACGGCCTGCGGGATGTCGTCGGTATACGTGAACGTCCCCGCCGGCGTGGCGTAGCTGTACCGCCACCGCGCCGCGACGGCCCAATCGGGCTTGAGGTAATCGAACGTCACGTTCCCCGCCGAGCCGGACCAGACGCTGACGGCGTCGGGGTCTTCCTGGTAGACCCAGTTGCTCTCCATCATGCTGACGGCCGGGCCGCCGTTGAGGCGATAGGTGATCTCCGACAGCGGGCGATTGAACGAGACGTCCAGCTCCACGGCCGGGGAGTCGACGATGGCCCCGTCGATCGGCGAGTCGATCGTCAGCCGCGGCGGCGGGACCAGATCGAGGATCTCCTCGTGCGGCAGCGCCTCGTTGTAGATCCGCACGTTCTCGATGGTCCCGTCGAAGAACTCCTCGACGTCGTCGGGGCCCTCGAAGCGGGCGCCGATCAGCACGGGCGTATCGACCTTCGGCGGTCCGACCGGGTCGATCGCTTCGAGCTCGAGCTTCCCGTCGAGGTAGATCGCCACCCGCCCTTCCGGCGAGCGCGACACGACGAGGTGGTACCACTTGTCCGCTTCGACCGTCACGGGCGCGGCGAACTTGTGGTCCGTCCCGTCGGCCTCTTCGTACCACAGCTGCACCCGCCCCGGGCTGGACGAGTCGTTCAGCTCCACGACCCACTGGGCGACGTCGTCGGACCAGTCCTCGCCCCGCGCCACGAGCACCTGCGTGCCGTCGGCGGGCGCGTCGGCCTTGAAGCTCAACGCGATGGTGTACGCCCTCGTGTTCAGCTCCGGCGAGTCGGGGATCTCCACGTACTCGCCCGCGCCGTCCAGCTCGATCGGCCCGTCGTTGCCGTAGACCAGGCCCGTTCCCGGATCGGGCACTTCGCAGAGCATCCGCCGGTTGACCAGGTAGTCCGACATCTGGTCGGTGTGGACGTGGATCTCCGCCATCGTGCCGTCGAAGAACTCCTGGATTCGGTCCGGAGAGTTGCCGCGCGCGCCGAGCAGCACGGGGTAGTCGATCGACACGGGGACGTTCGCCTCGGTTCGCCGGTGCTCGAGGGCGCCGTCGAGGTAGATGCTCACCGTCCCGTCGGCGGCGCGGGTGGCGGCGAAGTGGTACCATCGGTCCGGCGCGATGTGGGTCGTCGTGGCGAAGATCGAGTCGGTGCCGGCCTCGTTTTCGTACCAGAGCTGCATCCGCCCCGGACTCTCCTCGGCGTTGAGCTGCACGATCCACTGGGCCTTGTCGGCGGCGCCCTCCCCGCGGGCCAGCAGCGACTGGATCGACGCTGTCGGCTCGTCGGCGCGGAACCAGAACGCCAGCGTGTACGTCGCGAGGTCCAGGTCCGGATCGTCGTGGGACAAGTAGTCATCGACGCCGTCGAAGTCGAACCGCCCCTCAAGCGCCAGCGCCGTCGGCGGGTCCTGGATCCGCGGGGCGGGCGTGAGCCGAAGCGGCCGGGCGAGGACGCCGTTGCCCCAGCCGATCTGCCAGGCGACGACGAGTCGGCCGGCGTCGCCGATCGCCACCGACGGATAGGTCTCCCATCGCTGCTCGTACGTGCCGACCTCGATCTCCTCCTCCAGGCGGCGGCCCTCCATGTCGAAGCGGGCGGCGTAGATCCCGTCGCCGTGCCCGGAGCCTTCCGACGGGAAGTCGTAGTCGCGCCACGTCACGACGAAATGGTCGTCATCCATCGCCACGTCGCTGTCGCAGATGTTCCAGTCGAGCCCGCCGGCCTTGCCGGGCGTGACCATGACGCGCCCGCCGACCTCGTGGCCGAGGATGCTGTAGACCTGCGCGTACAGGGCGTAGCGGTCTCCCACCGGCTGCTCGGGATAGTCATCCACCCAGGAAAGCACGAACAGGCCGTCGTCATTGATCCCCAGGCCCGTGCCCCAGAGAGTGTCGACCTGCCCGGTGGAGATCGCCCTGCCCTCGCTGTCGAAGGTCGCCACCGCCGTGCCGGTATACTGGCTGAGCGGATAAGAGACGACGAAGGAGCCGGCATCGTTCATCGCCACGTGGGGCCAGGTGTAGCTCGAAGGCACGGCGGCGGCCAGTTGGATCGGCTCGTCCATCGCCGCCCCCGTGCTGTCGAAGCGCCGCCCCAGAACGCCCTGGCCGTTCCAGACCACCACGAAGTTGCCTTCCCCGTCGGCCGCCACGTCGGGGCTGCCCCAGTTGGCCAGCGCCTCGTCGGTGATCGGCAGCTCGCCGCTGACGGGCACGCCGTCGGCGTCGAACAGCCGCGCGCGGACCGCCCCGGAGCCGGCAAGCTCGCTCGACCAGACCACGACGAACCCGCCGTCGGGCGCCGTCGCGATCGCAGGGTCATGCTGCATCCCGGGCGTCCGCGTGTTGACCTGAATCTCCGCCCCGATCGCCCCGCCGCCGGCGCCGTATCGCCTGACGAAGATGCCGTCCCCGTCGCCGTCCGGCTGCTGCCAGACGACCACGAAGCCGCCCTCGCCCGCCATCGCGACGTCGGCGTTCTGCCCGTCCTCGCTGACCGTCATCGTCCCCGTCGGCGGCAGCTCGGTGTTGGCGCTGCGCCGGATCTTGATCGTGTCGCTGCTGCGAATCACGCCGGAGCCGTCGACGTCGTGGTAGCACGAGTAGTCCGAGTCACCGGAGGCGGTATTGGACTTGCGCCGCACCTTGATCGTGTCGCTGCTTCGGACCTCGCCGTTCTGGTCGACGTCGCCCGGCAGGACGTTGAGGCGGAACAGGAAGTCCCCGCCGGCCGTGCCGTCTCCGGACGGGTACGTGCCCAGCCCGTCGGCCCACTCGCCGTCCAACGACCTGCCGCCCGCGTCCTCGACCGCGTCGTCGAGCGCCAGCAGGAGCGTGTCGGCCCCGATCGGGGAGGCCAGCATCCACGTCGCCGTGCGCGAGCCGCCGTCGTACGCAAAGCCGCTGACGGCGTATTCCGGCACGTTGACGCCGTAGACGGCCAGATCGCCTTGCTCCACGTCGACGTCTTCGCTGAAGACGATCCTGACGCGGTCGACGTCGAGCCACGGCAGCCCGTCGAACTGCGCGGCCGACCCGACGGGCACGGAGTACCCCCCGTCGCCAAGGCCTTTGGCGGCGAGCAGATCCAGGAAGGCCTGATCCCAGACGGTACCTGCGACAAGCACGTCCACGACGGACGGCGGGTCGTCATTCAGCTCCGTCTGGGCAGCGGCGGCGGGAGGCGACGGCATCGACAGCGGATCGGTCACCGACAGCAGCAGTCTCGCCTCGAGGGGCTCGAGCGTCGGCCGGCCCACACGACATGCTTCCCCGTAACGCGACATGGCAGCACTCCTCACAGAACGGACCTGCCCAGCCCTGGAAGAGATCATGACACGAGCCCGCCCGCGCGTCCCTCACCGCGCCGGCTCACAAGTTGCACGCCCTCAATTCTACCCCCACCCCGCCGCGAAACGCAACGTCCGCGCGCCCCGTCTGCCACTCGCCGCGAGAATCGCCTCCTGCACCGCCAGATCATGCCCCACCGAGAACTCGAACTCCTTCTGCCCCCGCAGGACCCTCGCCAAGTCGACGAAGTCGTCGTCATACCGCACGTACTTCGGCATCGCCACGTCCTGGTAGCCCTTCTTGAACTCCCCCCGCCCCCGCGCCAGCGCCAGCCGCACCCGAGGCGGCTCCAGCGGCCGAATGTCGATCGTCCCACGATCCCCGCACACGACGAACTGCCGCCGCCGCTGGCCCTCGACCTCCAGAAACGCGCTGCGAACCGTCGCCGTCGCTCGCGGATACTCGAAGACCGCCAGCATGTTGTCCGGCAGGTCGTCGTCGTATCGCCCGGAGTGGCGGTTGAACGGCGTGACCTTCGCCGGCTTGCCCAGGACCTTCACGACCGAGTCGATCACGTGGCAGCCCAGCTCGAACATCGCCCCGCCGCGATACGCCGCCAGCGCCGGCCGCCGCGAGCCCGGGATCACCTTGCTGATCACCGCGTGGACCGAAAAGACCTCGCCCATCCAGCCGTCTGCCACTGCCCGGTAGCACAGCCGGAACGCCGGATTGTAGCGGAACATGTAGCCCATCTGGACGACGAGCTTCTTGCGCCGGGCCTTCTCCATGATCCGCTTGAACTGCGCCAGCGACTCGCCGGCCGGCTTGTCCAGGTGAATGTGCATCCCCGCTTCGATGCACTTCTCCGCCGCCGCCAGCAGGTCGCGGACCTCGGTCTCGACGGCCACGGCGCGGAGGCCCTCGACGTTCAGCAACTGCTCGACGCTCATCACCGGCACATCGCGGTAGACCTTGCTCCGCCCTGCCGCCGCACGGCGCTTCTCGTCCGGCTCGGCCAGGCCCACCACCTCGAAGTCCCCGCTCCGCCGCAGCGACGCCATCTTGCCCGACGCGTGCGCGTGCCCCGTCCCGATCTGCCCAATCCTGATCTTCACCTTCCCGCCTCCATCCGCCGCAGTGCCGGCGACGCCGCTGGCCGACAGCCCGGCCAAGCCGACCGCCGCCTGTCCTGTCGCCGCCAAGAACGTGCGCCGATCCAGTTGTCTCCGCATCTGCCCGCTTTGGTCTGTCATCGCACTTGCTTCCTTCTGAGCCCCAACGGAGTGAAAGGACATAGCCGGGGGCGCGAGCCATTGCCTCTGCCCACATCTGCTGATCGTTCTGCCGCTGTGCAAACGTGTCTCGAACGGATCGCCACGGGCGCCCCTGCCAGGGCTTGATACTGAAGATCCTGTTTCCCAAGGGCTTGTCGCTCCGCCTTCGGCGGAGCACCTGCGCCCTGGGCTAAGAGCGCCCGCCCCTCCGGGGTGGCAGAACGGGCTGCCATCATCAGCCCCAGCCAAGCTGCTGCAGCCATGTTTCAAAGATGGCTGCCGTTCCGGCGAACCGCTGGTATGACCCACCGAAGAGGCCTGCTTTGATTGGCTCCCAGTTGTCTTGCCGAGATTCCGCCTCTTTCAAGATCTCCCCGTAGGGGTCTCTTGCCTCGATTCGGCTGCAGTACTTCCAAGCGAACCGCCCAAGCGTTCCCCGAGCTGTTCGCTGGCCCTCCCTGGCTTCGTCCTCGCACACCAGAGCCCACAGGACTTCGAAGCGGTCAAAACTGCTCTCATAGTCTCGCCCAAGGAACAGGATGTCATCCAGTAAGGGCTGCTGTATAGCTCGGGGTTCCTGGGGCGCAGGGATGTGTTAGGCTTCTTTGGTTGAGATCGTAGGATCGAGAGAGCTGAAGGAGCCAAGCAGATGGGCAGGAAGTCCGAGTTGAGCCCGGCCGA
>Ga0180438_10001491_pt1 | contig 41530 bp, 33 predicted proteins | sample SS_ome_12_FD_132455 | JGI IMG/M metagenome (GOLD analysis project Ga0180438, IMG submission 132455) | Hypersaline lake sediment archaeal communities from the Salton Sea, California, USA - SS_3_D_2 metaG | ecosystem: Environmental > Aquatic > Non-marine Saline and Alkaline > Hypersaline >...
CAAATCGGCGTCGATCACAGCCACCGATGCGCCGGAGTGCGCAAAATGTGCACAATCTTCGCCAGCGGTCAGTATTTCCCCCATTTCAGCCACTGGTTCGAATCCAGTGTCGCCCATTCTCTTTAACTCCGCGGAGCAGGCTCAGGGGCTGACTTTCCTGAGAAGTGGGAGTCTCTTCACGCTGGCTTAGACCTTGACCAGCTCTTCGTCATCGAGCTGGTCTACTGGGTCGGTAATCGGTGGGTCGGTGGTGGGCGGATCGACGGCGGAACTCGCGGCCAGGCCAACGGGGGTCTTATCGACCGATTTGCTGGCTGCCGCTGGCAGGGTCGAGATCGAAAGAACTGCGACAAGCGTCAGGACGGCGGCGATATTCTTGAGCGAGGTCATGGGGTTCTCCTCGAGATTGGTGGGGGGCGGGGGGCTCTACCCAGTACATGGTCAAACAGCCCACCAACCCCACACGCCGGGCAGGAAAAACCCAAGAAACTCATTCAGCTTCACGGGCGCAGAAGATCGGCGGAAACCCTGATAGTCTCGCACGGCGGATCGCCGAGCAACATTATTCCGCCACGAGTGCGGTAGGCTCTCGCGTCACGATCTCGACATGAGGGTAAGCATCGATCAAGGCGTTATAGGCGGGCACCTGATCGAGGCAGGCCTTCACTCGCTCCGGCCATTTGGCTTCCACCGCCTCACTTGTAGCCTGAAACGGAAGCGAGGCCAGCCAACAGCCAAATCCGTAGTAGAAAGGGAACTCGCCGCCGCGCGAGGTGGAGACAAACCAAGTGACCATCAGCCCGATGGCGGTGAGGAGCAAGATTTGAGACAGAGCCATGGGAATCTGCCGCATGATACCCCCGTTGATATCCCGCCAACAGCGATCGCAGAGACTGACGGGAACCGGAACGACAACATCCTCGCCTTCCACGGCCTCGACCGTCTTGGCGGAGGACAAGGGCGTCACGAACGGAATGTATCGCATGGTGAATCCCAGGTGACTCCTGCCGACTCGATTCCATTCCCGCTCGGCACGAGCACAGATGGCATACAGCGACCGCCGACTCGCATCCTGATTATGGCAGGTCACGCAGGGGCCGCCCGCCGCTTCGGCTGCCTGCTCAGCGTCACGAATGAGCTGGTCGGCATTACTCGGTCCTTCATCGGCGGTAGCCACAGGACCCTGCTCGACGTCACTGCGGAGAGTCGACATAACGACATTCCTCGGGCTTAGAAAGAGCGAACACAAGGAAAGGATAACGGGGACATGAAGCCGTGAATCTGACGATTTGAGCGACAACTCTTGGACTCAAGAGTCCATTGTATTGAGACTGGTCATCGAAAGAAAGAAGTTTGGCGGCCGAATTCTCGGACGGAAGATTCTTGCCGCTGATAGACGCACGGGCCTGGACAAGCTAGGTCCGAATCATGGAGCTCCTTAACAAACATAATCCGGGGTGTCACTTTGAGGCCCGCCGGTTTGGCATATAATGACAAAAGGAAGAATACGAGCCCTGGATACAACCCCGCGATTCTCGATGATTACCCCAACGTCGGCAACTGAACGGCGGGAGGCGGAACTCCGTCCAGACCGATCGATCCGGTCGAAAGGGCTGCTAGGGCGAGACGCCCTACGCGCACTGCTGGCCGTGGCGGTCCTGAGCACGCTGCTCGGATGCGGCGGCGATGTGGCCCCGGACGCCGCACCGCCAGCAACCTCTTCAACGACGACTTCATCGACTCCAGCGCCGGCTTCCGAGACCGCGGCTCCGACGACACCCGCAAGAACGGATGATCTCAAGCCGAGAGCTGCTCAGCCGGCCGCGGCGACCGACGAGCCGATCGTGAGAGTTCCTCTGACGGGTCGCAAGACTTGGCAGGAGATGGATGATCCGAGTCAGGACGGCTGGACAACAGAGGTCTTTGCGGAGGAGGCGGGCAAACAACTCAAGGCACTTACGAAGCTCCTGGCGTCACCCAAGAAGATTGATGAATCTTCTCTGGACTCACTGGTGACAAGCACATTCCAATGCCAAGGGCTCTACCCAACGGACCGAACGACGGTCTTTGAAGACCAGACCTACCGTGTGGAACGAGCCGAGAAGGGGCGCGGCGGCGAGCCATCGGCTGCCGACCCACATCACGGTGCGGAAGGGATGGCCGCGGCTTTGATCTCTCTTACGAAGCCGTACCTAAGAGCCGAGCAGATCACCGCCAAGTTTAAGGTTTACCGCGTCGAGCCCTTCGACGGGGGCTTCACTACGCATCAATACTTGAGCGTTAGCGGACGGACCCCGACGGGCATGATCGAGTCGCACGCAACTTGGATCATCCGCTGGTCCAAGAGATCCAAGGCCTCGACCCCGCGTATGCAGTGGATTGGCGTCGACGCATTTGAGCTGACCGAAACGGAGCACTCCCAGGGTAAGCTGCTGGTCGATTGCACGGCCTCGATTCTGGCAGGGACGGACTGTTATCAGCAGCAGCTGCGGAGAGGCCTCAACTACTGGATTGAACGGGCCCAGCAGACGCGTTACGCCTTTATCCTCGGCACCCCTGGCATCGCGATTGGTGACGTGAATGGCGACGGCCTGGACGATCTCTACCTTTGCCAGCCGCAAGGGATTCCCAACCGACTCTTCTTGCAACAGCCGGACGGCTCCGTTCAAGAAGCCTCCAAGGAGTGGGGGGTCGACTGGACAAACGATTCGCGCGGGGTGCTGCTATTTGACTGGGACAACGACGGCGACCAGGACCTGGCGGTCGCGACCTTGGGGGGAGTGGCGCTAGCCTCTAACGATAATCAGAAACGATTTCAGCTGAAGACGATGCTGACCACGGATGACGACACTATGTCCTTGGCGACGGCCGATCCAGATCAGGATGGTGATCTTGACCTGTTTGTGTGCACCTACAACTCACCTCAATCGAGCGGGGAAGCCGCCAGCGGTATGCCTGGCGCGTCCTCCAATTTTGTCTATCACGACGCCAACGATGGCGCACGAAACGCTTACTTTCGCAATGATGGCGCGGGCCGGTTTGAAGAGGTAACGGTCGAAGCAGGATTCGACGTGAACAATCGCCGCTTTAGTTTCGCCGCCTCTTGGGAAGATTACGACAACGATGGGGATGTCGACCTATACGTTGCCAACGATTACGGCCGAGATAACCTGTACGAGAATCGTGGCGGCAAGTTTGTCGACGTCGCCGAGGGAGCCAGGGTCGAAGATAGTGCCAGCGGTATGTCGATTAGCTGGGGAGACTACGACCGCGACGGTTTCATGGACGCCTACGTCAGCAACATGTTCTCCTCGGCGGGGAATCGGATTACCTTCCAGCAGCAGTTTCGCGAAGATTCTTCGCCGGAAGTCCGGCGTCGCCTACAACGCTTTGCCCGCGGCAATACTCTCCTCAAGAATCGCCAGGATTCCAGTTTCCAGGACCTGAGCCGACCGGCGGGAGTCGAAATGGGGCGTTGGGCTTGGGGTTCCCGGTTTGTCGACTTGAACAATGACGGCTGGCAGGACCTGCTCGTTGCGAACGGATATGTTACCGACGATAACAACGGCGACTTGTGAAGTTTCTTCTGGCGGCACGTGGTGCGGCGAACACGAGATGAAGAAACCGAATCGGGTGAACACGCGAATTTGGCAGTTCAAGAATTCCGCATGATGTTCAGCGAAGGTCGCTCGTTCAGTGGCCTGGAAAAGAACTGCGCGTTTTTGAACACGTCCTCCGCGGACGAGGACACTTTCGCCAACATTTCGGCGGTGTCGGGGTTTGACTTCGCCGACGATGGACGAGCCATTGCCACCGTCGACTGGGATCACGATGGCGATCTCGATCTGTGGGTCGCCAATCGAAACGCCCCGCAGCTGCGCTTCCTGCGAAACGACGCGCCGCGGGACAACCACTATCTATCTCTGCGCCTGGAAGGGAACGGGAAGACCGTTCCGCGAGACGCCGTTGGGTCACGGGTCTCGGTGATTACCTCAGCCGCGGGCAAGCCGCTGATCGAGACTTTGCGAGCGGGTGAGGGCTTCCTGACGCAGTCCAGCAAGTGGCTCCACTTCGGTTTGGGTGAGGCTCAACAGATTGAAAAGATTCTCGTCCGCTGGACGGATGGGACGAGTGAGACATTCGAGTCAGTAGCGGTCGACGGCCGTTATCTCTTGAAGCAGGGCTCAGGCCGGGCAATCCAAAGCCCGGGCGTCAAACGCGAATTGAGGATTGCGCCTGGAGAACCGGCGCCGCTTCGAAACGCCAAGCTGGCCAGGATTCCCTGCGTGGGGCTACTGACGACACCAACGCTTCTGTATCTGAAACGCCCCTTCAGTAGTCAACAGATCATTGAGACGGGCAATGGCAGCCCGGTGCTGATCAACCTCTGGTCGAGTTCCTGTCAGCCGTGCCTTAAAGAACTTAATGAGTTCAAAGCGCGACACGAGGAACTCCAGGCAGCTGGTATCCAGGTCTTGGCTCTTTCTGTCGACCCGGTGCGTAATGATCGTGAGGAGGTAGAGAACGCGCAGAACCTGATTGCAAGCAACAACTATCCCTTCGTCACAGGCTACGCCGATTGGAAGCTCATCTTCCTGCTCCAGAGCCTGCACAACAGCATTGTCCCCAGCGGCCGGCTGTTGCCTGTCCCGACGAGTTTTCTTATTGATGGAGAGGGCCGGCTAGCGGTCCTCTACAAGGGGCCGGTGGGCGTCGATCAGGTGATCGAAGATCTGGACCATTCGACGCGGACACCTGTCGAGCGTTACAACCGCATATTTGAGTTTGGCGGGGCCGCCATTTCACACGAGAGATCGGTCGAGGTTATCACATCGATTGAAGACAATGCCATTCTGCGATTCGCGTTTGAACTTGAATTGTCGCAGCGCCACGGCTCAGCGATGGATCAGTATCGAGAACTGCTGGAGCGATCTCCGCGGCATGCGTTGGCCCATCTCTCGATGGGAAATCTCCTGGTCGGTGAGAAGCAATTTGAAGAAGGTGTTTCTCACTTGAAACAGGCAATTGCGATAGACCCCAATTTCGCGCAAGCCCACTTTCGCCTGGGAATCGCGGAACTGCTGCAGGACCGTTTGACGGAAGCGATTCCCCATCTCGAAGAATCGATCCGCTTGACACCGACCGACTACCCTTCACACTTGACTTTGGGTGCGATCTACGAGCGTTTGGGACAGCTGGAAGATGCAGTGGGCCATCTAGAACATGCGCTACTGATCCGGCCCGGTGACGAGAAGGCCACGGAGATGCTCGATTCGATACGCCGCCGTCAGTAGGGCCCTATTGGCCCGTGCTCGTATTCGCCGACCACGCTGCATGACGATGCGAGGTCGCCACTATGCCAATGACATCGGCGAACCGCCACCACGGTGGATGAGCATGCGGGAGCGTGTACAATTCGTGTGTCGCTGACAGACCGACAAGTTGTAGACCAAGGGGCTAGCACGATGTGCAACAATAGCACCGCGACAGGAGAATTCAGTTCTCGGTCATTTCATTCAGGGGGAGCCTACCGCCGGACACTCCTGATGGCGATTCTTCTCTCAGCTATCACCAGTGGCCAGCATCTCCGCGCGGAAGAAGGAGTGGATGCGGAACAGCCCAGCGAGAGACCCTCGCCGGACTTGTTGGTTGAGAGAGACGCTGAAACAGAGCCGAGCCGGATTACCATTCCCTCGGCCGATGGACAAATCGCTTGGAAGGACGTTCTCCAAGGACTGACGCGAGCCAGCGAACTCGACGATGCGGCACTATCCGATATCCTTCCCGAGGGGCAGTTCGACCTCACCAAGACGGGTAGTCGCGCTGCCATATTCGCCCTGAACGTGGCCCTTTCTCCGGAGCTGCGGTTGCGAATTTTGCCGGCGGACGAGGAGCGTGAGAACGCGGCCCTACAGGTGATCATCGACGAGCGAGCGCTGGCCAAGACACGACGAGGCTTAAAGGCAAGAATCCGGCAAGCCTTTGAAGGCGATTCTGACCCCGAGGCCGAGAGTCGATTCGGGTTGCGGCTGGAAGAGGACTGGGAGAAGTCCGACGAGAAACAGCAGCTGGTACTCGTCCTCCACGGCTACAACTCCGCCCCCGATCGAGTCTCTGGCCTTGTTGAAGCGGTTCGCGCGGCGAAGCTCCCGCAGGGTACCTATGCCTATCCCAATGACCAATCGATAGCGGATTCCGCCAAACGACTCTCAGACGACCTCAAGCAGTTCGCCAAGGAACACCCCGACAGGCGAGTCGCGTTGGTAACGCACTCGATGGGTGGCCTGGTTGCGCGGGCGGCTGTCGAAGACCCAACTCTTGATCCCGGCACGATTGACAAGTTGATTATGATTGCCCCACCGACGCACGGTTCGCAGCTGGCGCGGATCTCCTTTGGACTCGATATCTGGGATCATTTGTGGCAATTGCCTCTTTCACAACAAGGCTCACGACTTGTCGCGACAATCGACGATGGGCTGGCGGAGGCGGATCATGATTTGCGACCTGGCTCCGAATTCCTTAAAGGGCTCAATGCTCGTGGGAGAAACGAGAAGATCCGTTACAGCTTGTTTCTGGGGACGGGGGGCCCCTTAACCGAGAAAGGCCTGCAATCGCTCCGAGATGGTGTCGACGATGCGGCCGAAAAGAGCAAGACAGTACAACTGATTCGACCTCGACTCGCCGATATCCTCTCCGATTTCGATGAAGTTCTGGAGGGCCGGGGCGATGGTGTTGTGGCCGTGAAGAGGGGTCGCCTGGAAGGCGTGGAAGACACCGTGCTACTCGGCTTCAATCACTTGGGACCGGCGGGTGATTCCCCGACAGACCACGATCGCAAGCTGCATGAGGAAATTCGCAAGCGCCTTTTGGAGTAGGAGCCGATCCCGCGGCATGCGATGCCGCCAGCTTCTCTCTGTTGGGATTGAATACGCTTGCCTCGGAGGCTCAAGCGGCGGGCGCTTGGTCGGACGGTTGTCTCGAACCGGGGGGAAGTGTCAACTCAGCGCACTTCCCTCCCAGCACGGCGGCCGGCAAGTAGAGTGAGACGTCGAAAACCGCAAACCACAGTGGATGCGCGATCATCCACAGATTCGCAACCCCCGCAGCTAAGAATAGCGTTCCCAATATCAGAGATCCAGTCAACCAAGGTCGCCTGACGAACACTCCGCAGGCAAACGCCGCGGAGAATGCGCCCATCGAGTGGGCTGCGAGCACGATCAGAAATGCACTGATGGGCGCCTTCGCCAGAAATTGCTGCATTTCTTCGGGGTCGGCCGCATTCATACCCGGCGGCAAGGGATTCAGCACAACCGAGATACTCTCGATCGCAGCGATGACCACTCCGCCGATGATCAGCCCCACGACAATGGCGAGGAAGTGCCGAATCACGAGAGAGATTCCTAGAGGATCTATTTCTCAGCAACAACTTGCACGCCAGAATCTTAGCACATGAGTGAGGTCAGATCGTCGCCCGAACCGAACATCAGTCAATCACATCACTCTGCGACAAGTTTCTATTGAACCGGTGGCACCGCAAGGCGGCATGGGAGATAATACTGAAATGATCAAAGTTGCAGAAGATAGAGATCCTCAAGATATGACAAATTCCCGCGGACCTAGCCGTCACATCTGGCCCTTGCAGTCGAGAAGGCGGATTCGTCGAACGGGAGGACATTCGTCATGAGCAAGATGGGCGTCATTAGCAAGACGGGTTTCGCTTGGGTCTTCCTGGCCTACGTGCTGGTGGCGGTCATTGGCTCGGTTTTCAATTCACATGGTTCACGTGCTGCCTCGCCCGACGACGCTTCCGTAAACAGCGATAGCGCTGTGGATCAACTCGCCACGATTGGGCATCCTACCTTCGCCTCTCCCCACGCCTCGCCAATCGCAATGGCCGGTGGCTATGTCTATGTCGTCAACACGCCCGCCGACACCGTCGACGTGATCGACCTCAAGACTCAACGGGTTGCGGAGCGTATCAGCGTCGGTATCGATCCTGTCAGTATCGCGGTGCGTCCCGACGGCAAGGAGGTATGGGTAGCCAATCATGTTTCCGATTCCGTCAACGTGATCGATTCCGATCGCACGAGCCTGACCTATCGGCAGGTCATTGCCACCATTCAGCAGCTCGACCCACGAACCAAAGCGACTCACTTCGACGAACCGGTGGGGATCGCCTTTGCCAACAACGAGAAAGCGTACGTGGCCCTCTCATCAGAGAACGAAATCGCGGTTATCGACGTCGCCAGCCGAGCGGTGACGAAGCGACTCTCCATTACCGCCCAAGACCCCCGGGCTATCTCCGTGCGCGGGGACCGACTCTATGTCATTCCGTTTGAGTCGAACAACAAGACGCAGCTTTCCGGAGGCGCGGGTGAACTCGATGGCGAGTTGGTGACCTTCAACGCCTATGAACACTCCATTGCCAACAATAACGTCTTGTCCTTGGGGCATGTCGTCGACATCGTCAAGCACCCTGAAGTTCCCGACCGCGACTTGTACGTGTTCGATACCCGGACCGATAAACTCGTCGAGGTTGTCGATTCACTTGGCACCTTGCTCTATGGACTCACGGTCGACTCCCAGGGCCAAGTGTATATCGCGCAGACCGACGCCCGCAACGAAGTCAACGGCCGGGCCGGCACCAAGAAACATGGTCTCACCGAGCTGGAGAATCGCGCCTTTCTGAACCGGATCACGCGTGTCGCCCTCAAAGACGATTCATCAAGCGCCGTCGAGTTCTTCGATCTGGAACCCCTGGCACCACAGCATCCCCAGCCGGGCCAGGCCTTGGCAACACCCTTTGCGATAGAAGTTAGCGATGATGATTCGACGTTGGTGGTCTCCGCCGCTGGCTCGGATAAGCTGTTTACCGTCGACACCGCGAGCGGCAAGGTACTTGGGCGTGCCGACGTCGGCGCCGTGCCCCGAGGAATCGCCTTGGAGAATTCGGCGGCAGGGAAGCTCTCCAGAGCCTGGGTTCTCAACGCGGTCGACAACAGCATCTCACTTGTCGACATCAGAGACCCGGCTAATCCGCGCGTCGTCAACACGATTGCCTTGGAAGACCCCACACACCCGGCGGTGAAGCGCGGACGAATCGCCTTCAATTCGGCCACCGCCTCGACGACGGGGACTTTTTCCTGCGCGAGTTGCCATCCAGATGGTCACACCGACCAGCTGCTGTGGGTATTGAAGACTCCCATCGTCACCGGCGGCAATCAGATCATGCCTCGTTCCACGATGCCCATACGTGGCTTGCGAGACACCGCCCCCTTCCACTGGGATGGAATCCCCGGCGATCCTTACGGGGGCAATAACAGCGCGAACATTCATCGGTCGGTCCCGCCGAACAGTGGCCTGGATGATCCGACCAGTGCGACGCGTCATCTAATCGATGGCGGCCTGGCCACGACGATGAGCATGGTCGGCGACGAGACGATCAACGATGAAGGCAAGGCGGGGGCCTTGTCAGCCGCGGAGCGTGACGACATGGCGACGTTCCTGCTAAGTGTTCCTTATCCTCCAGCCCCCAGACGCGCTTATGACAATGTTGTCTCGGCCGAAGCCGAGCAGGGATTCAAGCTGTTCCACATCGAGGGGGACCTCGATCCCACCAAGCCAAGCCCGAATGTCTGCGGAAACTGCCATCGATTTCCTTTTCTGGTAAGTACCAACACGCCCGGAACCGGAATGGACGCTCCCACCTGGCGTGGTGCCTACGACCGGTTCTTGATTCTTCCTCAGGGGCGACTGAACATTATCGACTTCGATTTCTATCGTCGCGTCGCCGAACTAGGAATTCCAGAACGGCGGGTGTGGCAGTTTTCCTGGGCCGGTCGTCGCCGCTTCGATACGGTATGGGACATGGTATTGGAGGGGAGCACCGGGTTCTCGGGTTCGTTCGCCCGCCAGTTAACGCTTCATGAGAAGTCGGACAAGGACGAGCTGACCGCTGATCTGCTCAGCGCGCTTGAGCACTCTGCCGCGGAAGGAGCGATTGTACTTGAGGGCGAAGGTGTCCTGCTCCACGAATCGACCTCCGAACCAGTGGCACTTCGCTTCGATACTCAAACGAGAAACGGCTCGTATGTCTCGAAAGCTGAGGGCCGCCGTTCGTATACTCGAGAAGAACTTCTCTCATTAGCGGCAGCCGGAAACTTCGTTGGCACGTTCACCGCGCGTCATCCAGCCCGGGCCGATGTCGACCACCCGCAGCCCGCAATCTGGACAGCGGGGCCCATCGAACAACAACGTGGCCGCCAGGAATTCCCCATTCTCTACGAGGGCAACCGCCGGCTGACGATTAGCGGCCGACATATTCGCGAAGGGGCCCACGTCATCGTGGATGGCCGGCGAGTCTCTGGGGATGTGCAACTATCCAAAGACGAGACGCTCATCATCGAATTGAATGCATTGCCAGCGCGTGGCATGCACCTACTGCAGATTCAGAATCGAGAGGGAATGTTCAGCAACGATTTCATATTCCATGTTACGGAGAATGAAGAGGCGGCTCTCGCGTTGAAACGACTCACGGACCGAGCGCACCTTTCTCAGAGCGATGCATTAGCCAAAGCGATTGCGGATGGAGATCTGGAAGAGACGAAGCAAATCCTTGCCGCTGGAGCCGAAATCGATGCCCGCAGACCGGAAGGCGGCTCGACACCGCTCAGTACCGCGGCGCTACATGGCCAACTGGCAATCGCTCAGTATCTCCTGCAGCAGGGGGCCGCTGTGGAAGCCACCAATCGCGACGGCAATACGCCGCTGCACGTCGCCGCCTTCCTCTGCCGTGAGAAGATCGTCCAGCTTTTCCTGAAGGATGGCGGCTCTCCCCTGACGAAGAATCGCCGTGGTGAAACCGCGATCGACGTGGTCTCATCCCCCTGGAGCCAAGGCCTGGCCGATTTCTATTCGGCGATTGGCAACGCGGTAGGGTTGAAACTCGATCTGGCCCGCATGGAGCGGACACGACCGCAAATCGCCGAGCTCCTCCGAGAAAGCGTCTCGAATAAAGCGGGCAAGAGTGACAAGCCGCTCGCGGCCGAGTAAACAAATCGAATCCCAGCGGATTCACTCGCGCGAAATAAGAATCACTCCTGACCGACGACTTCCGGCAGAGCTTCATCCTTCATGACACCACGGCTCAACTCACCAATGGCAACGCGGATCGCTTCCTCACCGGTGGTGCCCTCTCCTAAGAATTCGCAGCCTCGCTCGTAGAACTCTCGGCTCTTCTCATCGTTACCTACTTGCTTGTAGATCGCGGCGGCAAAGAAGAAACCACCCACATAGCGCCAACTCTTCTCGTCTGCCTTCTCCGGAGAGCAGTCCGTAGCCAGAACGAACTCCGGCAACGCTTCGTCGAATCGCTGTTGTCTGGCCAGTTGCAATCCCAGTTTGATCCGCGAGCGATAATCATTCGGATCGCTGTCAATTCGTTCTCGTAAGTAACTCTCCATCTCCGCGATACGGAACTGTCGTTCTAGGACGAGGTACTCCTCCTCTTCCTGCTCCGTATCCAAGCCGGGCACCTGACTTGCGATACGCTCGGCGGCGGCCACTGCCTGGGGATCGAAACCGTCGTGCGGGAGTGATTTCATCTTCCGAGTTTCCGGGTTCGTCAGCGCCATGTTCAACGCTTCGGCAGCCACTCGACAACCACGCGGATTCGGATGCAACATATCGGTGCGAACGGTGTATGCCGTTCGCGGGCTGACCGCATCGGGCTGCTTCTTCCAATGTGTGCGAAAGTGATCGGAAAGTCGAACCGTCGGAATCTTCATGGACCAGGCCAATCGCTCGACGACGAGATCCCCACTGCCATCATTCATGAATTGCGGTTCGACGATGCGGTCATCGAGAAAGGCGGGCCAGACGGCCAGCAGTGTCTCGAAGTCATGCTCGTCCGCCAGTCGTCTCAACTCGCGCAGACCGGACACAACGTTATTCTCTTGCCCGATCGCTTCCAGATTCCACTGCGAGGGGTAGGCTTCATCACGAAAGTGGTGCCAGTTGAATCGGAGACACCCAATTCGGTAGATGTGGCAGTGTTCGTACAACCATTTCACAAGAGCGGATCGTTCGACGATGTTCCCCTCGCTCGCGAACTCCCGGTGAAAATTCATGAAATCGTTCGAGGTAAACAAGACGACGACGATGTCGGGATCGAACTGAAGCGCCTTGCGCTTGAGAAGTTCCACTTCGGCCAATGTGCAATAGCCCGACGTAGCGACGTTGAGAACCTCGGTTCCGTCTCCGAGTATCTGCTCCAGGTGGCGGGGTATCGTGTCCTCGTCGCCGACGTAATTGATCCCCTCGACCACCGAGTCGCCCAGCAAGACGATCCGGCGAACTTGATCTTCTGCCTCGATTTTGCGGGGGACATCTCGCAGCCCGAATTCATTGGTCGTGGCCAATCCGACCGTGTAATTGACGCGAAAATTCGGTTTCAGCTCGAACCGCATGATCGGGTTGCTCGATCGCACATAGGGCGAGAGTGGATCGGTGACATCGATGACCGCGAGCTGGGGTGCCAACGACGCCATGCGAACAACGAACTCGGCAAACCCGATGGCAAGCAGTGTTGCAAAAAGAGCCAGAAGCGGCTTTCGAAATCGATGGATTAGTTTGCTCAAGATGCAATGGCAGTTGGATGCGGCAGGAAACAAGTGCCGGCTTCAGTGGCCGACCAGGGAGAACTGCTCTGGGGGCGGAGGGGTCTGGGAACCAACGTTCCTCGACCGAGTCTATTGTACGATCTCACGGAAGTTGGTGTCCACAAGCGAAGCGACGTGAGAGGCCGAGGTGTGGCTTTCGCGACTGGTAGGTGGACGGGCTCGACACCGACTCGGTCGACTGTGATGTCTGCTGGGGCATGCCAGCTCGGACATGCCTGCCCGGGCAGGCACACGGGAAACCGCGGGGCGTTCACTCTTCGATTCGATAGAGGTGCGTGTCCGTCCGAATGAAAATGGCCTTGTCTACCATGGCGGGCGAGGCGGCAATGCTCGCCTCAAGCTCGTTCTCAGCAATCAGGCGATATTCCTTCTCGGCGGCAATCACAAACGTGCGGCCCGCGAAATTGGAAAAGTACAAGCGACCATCGACATGGACAGGGGACGCGGTGAACTTTCCACCGAGCCGCTCCGCCCAAATGCGCTTGCCCGTCTTGGCATCGAGACACGAGGCAATGCCGCCGTCGGAGACCATGAACAGCATGCCGTCGACCAGCGTGATGGACGAGACTATCGGGATGCCACGTTTTTCCGTCCACAAGACGTGCGAGTCGGTAATGTCGTCCGAGCCACCCAGCTTAACGGCCACCAGCGAAGCACGTTCGTAGCCGGTATTGAGATAGATAATATCCTCGTAGGTAATGGGCCGCGAAACATTGGAGAAACCCTTGTATCGCACCTTCCATATTTCATTGCCGGTGCTCGGCTCATAGGCCATGGCGGCCTCGGCACCGGTCGATATCAACTGCTCCTGCCCGTCAACCTGAATCACGAGTGGTGTGCTAAAGGCCTTTCGCTTGACCGGATCGATTCCCGTATAGTCGACCGATCGTTTCGTCTTCCACGCGGTCTCGCCGGTCTGTTTGTCTAGCGCCACGACATATTGCACATCGCGTCCATCACAAGAGACGATGAGCAAGTCGTTCCACAGTATGGGCGATGAACCAGGGCCGCGACCGTGGTCGAGCTTCAAATCGCGACGCGTCCAGAGCACTTCGAATGAATCGGTGTCGATACAAGCCGTTCCGTAGGTGCCGAAGTGAACGTAGACACGCCCCTCCTCAATGACGGGTGACGGCGAAGCATAACTGTTTACCGGATCGATCGTTTCCGGTTCTTCGACTTCAAAAATGAGCTTGTCGAGCAGAATCTCACCTGTCTGGCGATCAATACAGAGGGCATACAGCTTGCTGCCGTCGGCAGTGGCAGTGGTGAGCCAGATCTGGTCATTCCAAACGATCGGTGAGGAGTGGCCGCGACCGTGAATCGCCGTCTTCCAACGGACGTTTTCCGATTCGCTCCAGCTTGTCGGAACGTCAACATTCTCCGCATGTCCCTGGCCGCTGGGTCCCCGAAAATCAGCCCACACGCCGGGTTCGCTTACACTCTCGGGTGGCTGGCAGCCGCCCATGAGGCCCAACCCTAGAATTATTGCCGAGACTGCCGCGGTCCGCACACTGGTCGAGCGGCGGGGCATTGGTCTCCTCTCAATGTTAGTAGCGGCTCGGTGATCCATGCCTAGCTTCCTGAATTCAGCAACGCAGCCAGGGCGCAAAGTTGCGATTCCGTAACGGACATCGTCCAGCCTTCCACCATGACCGTGCGTCCCTCATCAAAGTCTGCCTGGACCTGTTGGATGACCGATTCGTTTCCCGCGCCCGACTCGTCGACCGGCTTGACCGCAGGCAGGGACTCTGCCAACTGTTCGATGAGCGCTCGCTGGTCGGTTTCCGCGTCGGTCTGTTCCAGGTAGGCTTTTCCCACAAGCACCACGTCGGGATCGTCCGCCAGTTGCTCGGCGACTGACAGCACCGCCTGTTCGGCCGGGCTGTACGAGGCGCGAGTGGCCACCCATGTGGCGATTCCGGCACCACTGCCCAGCACCGCGGCCGATACGAGAAATGTTCGCCTTTTCATGGGTGGTGATTCCTTACGTGTTGCCTAGCACGCTTTTCAAATGATCGGCGAGTCGTAGCGAGAGCGCGATGATGGTGAAGGTCGGATTGGCCACCCCACCGGTCGGAAAGACCGAACTGCCGGCAATGAATAAATTTGACATGCCATGGACGCGGCAATCGGCGTCGACAACGCCCTGCTTGGCGTCGGTGTGCATGCGGGTTGCCCCCATGTGATGACAGGCTCCCGCGGTACGCAAAGGCCAGGGGTCGCTTTCATCGATCGAGTTCTGCGCCCGCCCGACTTGCCACTTGCCCAATTCGCTGGCGATCAATGCCAGAGAGTCGCGGATCGTGCGGTTGTCGAAGTCGGTCAGCTGCCAGTCTAGCTGGGCTTGCGGCATGCCAAACAGGTCCTTCTTCTCGGCCAGGGTAACCCGGCTGTCCGGATTGGGGGCCTGCTCAGAAGAAACATCAATTTGAAAATACTCCGGCGGACGCTTTGTCTTATTCGGCACGAACTTCGCCGCCGTCTGACCGATCGATTGATGCAAGGCATTGGTGGGCCCCGTTGGCATCGGTTCGAGACGCGCGCGGAAGTTCATCAACTTATCTCGTCGCTGGACCGCGTCTGAAACCGCCAGAGCTGGAAATCGCCACGATCGATAGTCGTGGTATTCTTTCCCAAACCCTTGATAGACCGGCGGTGAGCCGACAATCACGATCCCACCGGCCGCGGTGATCCAGGGATGTTCCATGTAGTAGCGCCCCACGACGTCATGCTGGTTGCCCAGCCCGGCTGCCTGGTGCCCGTTAGAATTGAGCAGCAAGCGGGCATTCTCCACGCCGCCCATCGCCAACACGACGTGCTTTGCTTTCACGGATATTCGTTTGCCGTCGAGATAACCGACGGCAATTTGTTTCACGGTTGATCCATTTTCTGACGCTTGCAACTCGAACGCCGTGGCGTTCAGCAGCACACGCACGTTATCGGCTTTCGCCAAAGGCTGGAGGTACTGTTTACCAAATCGCCCGTCTTTGGTCGGGCTGACCTGAAACACCTTGGTCACCAACGGCTCGCTCTCTTGCAAGATATAGGGACCCGGGAGTTTTAGCTTGGTGCCATCCTCCGCCTCGAAAGGTTCGATCTGAAGCACCGCGGCGGCACGGCGATAGTAAGGAGCCAGATCCGCTTTCGAGATTGGCCAACCGCTGTGTGGAACCCACGGGCGGGCCTCGAAGTCGATGGCATCGAGTGGTCGACACCAACCACCCCAGAGCACCGTCGCCCCCCCCACTACTCGTCTGCGAGACCTTCGCAAATGGCCTTGTCTGGCGATCGTTCCTAAATCGACACCCTCGTTCAGCTCTTGTGGAGCCTCTTCGACCTTCGTTCCTCCGCTCTCCAGCAAGACGACGTTCGCCCCTGTATCGACGAGTGCTCGGGCCAGCGAAATGCCAGCGGGACCCGCACCAATAATGCAAACATCGGCTTCGATGTTCGAGTCTTCCTCGATCTGATGGGCGTCGATAATCATGGAAGGGTCTTCGGCTGGCGGCTAACCGTGGCCATCGTGTCGACACCTATCGGAGCGTGGTTTCGTGGCGTCGGATCGTCGGGGCAGGAAGCGTCTATTCTCACGGGGATCAGCACCAAGCTCCTCGCAAGACGTACCCTGCTGGCGAATGGGCTTGAGGACAATGCCTGCGCGTCGAGGAAGGTCTAATTATAGCAAAGCGGGTTGCCGGATTACAGAACTCCGATCTACTCTAGTGGAATCGAAAGGGTATCTCGCGGGGGATAACATTTCGCCACACCGGACACTGCAACGCGAACAGGACCTGCTATAATCGGGAAGACCGAGCAAGACGGATCCGGTTCATGGTCCAGTCCAGCTTGAACCCCTGGTGACACGAAATGAGTCAAGCCGCTATTTCGAACTCCGGCGTCAACCGCCTGGTCGGACGCAGTTTTGTCAATCCGGTGTTCGATTACATGATCATCGGCGGGGGCCTGAGCATTGTTGCCACGGTCGTGCTACTCGGCTGGCCATCGACGCAGAATGAGATCTCCAGGAATGCGTTTGCCACGGTCTTACTGTTGTCAAATATGGCCCATTTCGCGGCATCGACTGTGCGTCTCTATACCAAGCGAGGCACGGCCGATGCCCTGCCCTTTCTCACGATGGCATTCCCCATGGTCTGCCTCGGCGTGATCGCAATCTGCCTGGTTTGGCCATGGCAACTGGGGATGCACTTGCAATCGTTGTACCTAACGTGGTCCCCCTATCATTACGCGGCGCAGGCCTATGGGCTGGCGGTCATGTACGCCTACCGCACGGGGTGCCTGCTGACAAAGAACGACAAGCGGCTGCTCTTCTGGATCGCCATGATTCCGTTCTTCCGGATGTTCTTCTGCATTCCTGATACCGTCATGGGAGCAGATATCGGTTCCTCCTGGCTGTTCCCCGCGGCCATTTCCGATTGGCTCACACCTTACCAGGGCAATCTAGATAGTGCGTTGTTGATCCTCGCTTGCACAGCACCGATCGCACTTTGCGTGAAGATTTGGATGAGCCCGAGCGGTCCTTTGCCGCTGATTAGCCTGCTGATGTTGGTCACCAATACGGTATGGTTCTTCGCGCTGGAGCCGGCAGGAGCCTTCTTATTGGCCACGGTCTTTCACGGCCTTCAATACTTGGCAATCGTGATTATCTTCCACGTGAAGGATCGCATGGCGGAAACAGATAATCAGCACGGGATTCTCTACCATGTGCTCTTCTTTTACGGAGCATGTGTCTTGCTAGCCTATGCCCTGTTCATGTGCCTCCCATGGGCATATCGGGCCGTCGGGTTTGATGTCGATCAAAGCGCATGGGTCGTGATCGCGGTGATCAATATCCATCATTTTATTGTCGATGGATATATCTGGCGACTGAAGAAGAGTGACACCAATCGGAAAGTAGTCGACGCCGGTCTGGTGACCAGCTCATAGGAGTGCCGCTTGATGTCGACATCATCGACTTCGCTTCAACGCCAGATCTATCGAGTACTCTACTTCGTCGGCATCGCGGCATTCCTGGGTGCCTGCGGGCTGGGCTTCTTCTATGCGTTGAGTAGTACCGGGCACTTGCCCAGCATCGATCTCAGCGCGACGCATGCCGGCTATCTTCGCTCGTTGACAGGCCAAGGTGAGTACGAGCAGGCAATCAATCAGGTCGAAGTCGCCCGCCAGCTGGAGCCCTATCGGCTCGTTGATGATTTAGGGGCCAAAGCCTACGGCATGCTCGCCCTGGGCCTCATGGAGCGGGGACATCGACGCGAGGCGGAAATGCACTTCGCCGCCATGTTTGCAGAGCTCGAGAAGACTCCCGAGTTCCCTCACGATGACCCGGAACTCCTGGACATGCTGAGCCGTGTGATGAATATGTCGGACAGAATTTCCAGGAAAACTCCACAACAAGTCTTCCTGGTACTAAACAATCTGGCCTGGTTAAGAGCGACGCACTTGGACGAGTCGATCAGAAACGGTCAGGAGGCGGTAAAGCTCGCCGAGCGGGCTGACGAATTGACAGGATCAAGTAATCCGATATCCCTCGATGTACTCGCAGCCGCTTATGCAGAAGTGGGCAACTGGGGGGCGGCGATGCGGGTCGCCCGCCAGGCGATTCAAATTTTGGAAGACGCCAATGTCGACCCGCAAACCGTTAATGAGCTGAAAGCTCGCCTGTCGTTGTACGAACAGAAGCAGCCGTATCGCGACCCTTCGACCGCGAGCAGTGTGAATAGCAGTCCCTAGCTGGGAAAGGCTTTCTTGTAGAGATCGGCGTCTGTGCCTTGAGATTAAGGCGCCATACGCCGTGGCCCCTCTAGCCGAGACCACTTATGTCGAGGCTGACGTCTCAGATTCGACTTGCGGCTCACTCGTCGGTGGCTCGAACTTGGGCACCGAGGTCTCTTCGTAGTCGTCCGCCGCCGCATAGCTGGTTTGGGTCGACTTGTGAACGGCCGAATCCACCTCCGACTCAATACCGGAGACACCACGTTTGAATTCAACGATGCCCTTACCAAGTGATCGACCGACTTCGGGAAGCCGCTTGCCGAAGAGCAACACACCAATTACCGCGACGATGATCAGCTCGGGTGGCCCCATGCTCAGGAAGCCTAACAGAAGAAAATCAAGTGATTCAACGATTGGCATGATAAGGCGTCTCCAATTCCACGGGCCGTCTTACTTGGCCGCTTCGGTTTCCTTCTCACTACTACTCGACGACTCCGAGTTCGTCGGCACCGCTGGCTGTTCGCTCTGGTCCTCGATGCCCGAGACCCCTTTCTTAAACTCGACGATCCCCTGACCAAGCGATCGCATCACGCCCGGCAGGCGTTTGCCGAACAGCAAAAGAACAACCGCACCGATGATCAGCAATTCGGGAAGTCCCGGCATGGCAATACCAAGAAAAAAAGCAATCAAGGGCGTCATGGGACTTCATCCCTCTCGGTTCAAGAATCGTGTGGTCAGCGGCCAGGCGGGGGATCAAGCGGCCGTGACAGGTAGGTCTTGCACAGGCCGAAACTCCCGGCATCCCGGTCGAGGCGGCGAACTCAACAGGGGGCGTTGTTACTAAACCCCTGCTGCATACTATTTTACAAGCGGTTGTGCGGGTGTCAAACCTGCTTGTTGGGGTAGGTCGTCGTAGACCCTTACGGAGAGGCGGTTTGAGACGACAATAGGCAGGTCTAAGAGGAACCCGGAAGGGGAGCACGGAAATCGTGCGATTCCGCCTTCTAGGGGCCCCGCTCTGCGGAGCGAGGGGGACGCTCCGTCCCGGTGGCGTAGCGATAGTAGACCTCTAGTGAGAGCGTGGCGATGGCGGTCGTAAAGGCCCGCCCTCCATGGCTTCCCCAGGCGGTGTCGGGATCCCAACTTCCGGTCAGCTCGCCCTCGGCATTCTGTCCGCTTGTCCGCTGTGTTTCAATGAGCGTCTTCTGCAGGGCAGCGTTCCATCGTTGCCAACGCTCGTCTTGCAGCGGGTGGAGCGCAAGCGTGGCATAGTAGTAATAGTAGAGATTCATCTGATCGGACGAAGGCAATTTGGTGACGATGTAGTCGGCCGCCTCGCTGACCGCTGAGTTGGTCGCGGAGTACCCTACGAACTGTCGGCAGACCAACGCTTCGGCAGTCATCGCCACGTTTGCCGGACGACCCGGCTGATAGCTGGCCAGCCCTCCATGATGCCCTGAACTGACGCTTCGCAAGAAGCGCTCGATACCGGTGCGAGTGCTGGCGGGCAGGCGCACGCCGGCGAGTTCCGCGCTCTTCAGCGCCATCACTTGCCAGCCGAGTTGGCTGGTGTCGCCTTTGTCACCCGGTTGATAACGCCAGCCCCCGCCTGCCTTGTCTTGGGCAGCCACGATGTAGTCGATCGCTCGCTGGACCGCGGGTAGCAGTCGTTCATCACCCGTAATGGCATACGCCTCGCAGAGCGCGAACGATGCCATGCCATGGCAATACATGCGGGCGAACAGTTTGGCATTTCCGGCCAGATTGCCATCGCTACGTTGGGATCGCATGAGAAACGACAAACCACGAGTGACGGTTGCCTGGTAGTCGCCATGTTGGTGGGTGTGCCCGGCGCCGAGAAAAGCCAGTAAGGCGAGGCCGGTGATGCCGGTGTCAGCACGAGCTCCGGCCCCGTATCGGTCTCTGCCGGCAATCCGATGTTCACGGCCGCCTCCCCAACGGTCGGCGTCCCAGCGTCCGTCCTTCGATTGACTTAAGGCCAACCACGCCAAGCCGGCGTTGACGGCCGATTGAGCCTCCGGACCACCCCCATTTCGTTCGGCAATCTTTTCACGCCCCGACTCAAAACGCTTTCGATAAGGCGCCGGCACATCTTCGATTTCTCGGGGAGTCGTCGACTGGGTGCCTGACGACTCCGGCTCCGGTTCGGTCACCGGCGGTAACGAGGCTTCGATCGCTTCGACCGGCGCGGGAGAAGCTGCGACCGACTGACTCAGAATATCGTCCGCACCGGCGACCGCGGAATCGTGAGACTCCACCGATGGGGCTTCCGCTAACTGGGATAACAGCGAGGCTGTGTCGAGCAGCGGAGATGCCGGTTGGTTACTGGGCAGTCCCGGCTCGGAAACGTCTTGGCTCGATTCAACCCGTTCGGCGGCGGCAACCTCCGGACTGACTGCAGCACTCTCTTCATTCGAGGCCGAGTTCGGTGCTTCAAGCTGTTCCGCTTGTCGCGCCTGCGGGATGGCTTCGGCCAAGGTCTCGGTGACGGTGTCGGCCAGGTCGGAGGCTTCTAGCGCCAACTCCTGGGCCGGCTCAACCGTAATATCCGCCGAGGTCAATAGCGGCGGTGCCGAAGGCAACTCAGCGAGAGGGGCAGGATGTGGCACCGCGATGTCGGAGATGGCCGCCCGCTCCAGATCGACCGGTTCTGGCTGCACGACAGCGGTTGCCAAGTTCTCCCATGGCTGGGCGACTTTTTCGACAGTCTCAATCTCTTCGGTTTCTCCGTCAACGAGCACGAGAATATCGATCGCGTCATCATGCCCCGAAATGCTAGCAGCCACGATCTGAATGGTCGTCGCATAACCCGCCAGTAGGGCGTGGACCAGCAGGGAGAGCACGATGCAGATACGAAGCGGGTTGGCTCGCCCCTTGCGGGTGAGCAGGAGCACGAAGAAGGCTACCGAGAGTCCGATAACGAGCGCAACCCAGGTAACCACCCAAAACAGATGAATGGCCTGTGGGAGCCCCCAGGCGGCGAGTAGAGATGTCTCAATCATGAACGACTATTCGTCATCGGAAACCCGAACGGAAACTCCCAGCTTGGAGATCCCGGCGCGCTTGCAAGCTGCTAGCACGCTGACGACCGATTGATGCGTTCCGCGGCCGTCGCCGCGAACCAGGACACCGAGATCCCTATATTGGCTTCGGGCCGCGGCGAGCCTGGTCGTTAATTCTTCTAAGGTTACCGGTTCATGATCGAGTTCGACCTGGCCGTCTCGGTAAACAATAACGACCTTCTTTTCCGGTGCCGAAGACAGGGTAGGTTCGCTGACGCTAGGAACTTCCAGGGGGATCTTTCGTTCCGGGTCCGTGAATTGTGTTCCGACCATGAAAAAGATGATTAACAGAAAAACGATGTCGATCATCGGTGTTAGGTTGAGTGTTGGCTGTTCGTCGTGATGTGTCTTGATAGGCATATTGCTCTGCCTCGCTGTTCAATTGCCGAGTGCTTGGGGCCAGCCGTCAAGGAGATCCTTCATGCACCCCCGAATTGGATGCAAGCAAGGAGCCTAGGCGGCCTTCTTGCGAGCTGCTTTCTTGGCAGGCATGGCGTCTGCTTCGGCCGAAATGATCGATACGATCTGCTGTCCCAAGGCGTCCATGTCCATCACCAGTCGATCAACACGGCTGATAAAGAACATGTAAAAGATCAAAGCGGGAATGGCTACCGACAGGCCGGCGGCGGTTGTGAGTAGCGCCTGACTGATGCCTCCCGCTAACAACTCCGGCTGGCCCATTGCCTGGGCGGTCGCGATGTTGTTGAAGGCGGTGATCATTCCGACGACGGTACCCAGCAAGCCGAGCAAAGGACAAACCGTAGCCACGCCGTTGAGTAGTCGTAAATAGCGTCGCAGTCCGTTGCTGGCCCGTTCCCCGGCGTCGAGGATCGCTTGCTCCACTTCCACGGCAGGTCGGCCCCATTTTTTAATGGCGGCGCAAAATACCGTCGCCACGACACTGCGATTGCCTTCGCACAATTCAATGGCTTCGTTTCGGTCGAGAGATCCTTCACGTAGTTGATGAAGAAACTTTTTCACGAAGGGGCGCGGGATGACTTTGCGACGACGCAAGCTGATGGCGCGTTCAAACACAAACAGCATCAGTATGACCGAGCAAAACAGAATTGGCACCATCAGCGCTCCGCCATCTTTCACGATGTTGAACAGATTGGCGCTCGGAATAACTTCATTCTCGGCAAGCGGCGAAAGGCCCACGTCATCCGGCGCGACTTCGTCTTCCGCGGTGGTGTCCACAATGGTCACTTCCTCGCCCAATGTTGCGCCCGGCTGGGCCCAAGTGGTTGGTGCGGTTGCGATCAGAGCCACAGCAACCAATACGGCCGGCAACCGCCAAGCCCAGGGGTTACTGGTCCGAAGTCGTTCGATTCGATCTGAGAGTTTCATGTTTTCCCTCGGTGACTCGTCTTCTTCCGAAAACAGAGTTCTGACTGATTATCTGGCCGGCGCGGCGCTCCGCTGCCTGGCGATTTGCAATCGTTTGGCAACTTGATCGGCGAACATGGTGTCAGGGAATTCATCTTGAATTCGTTGATAGAGCTGGACGGCTCGTCCCCATTCGGTTTTATACTCGTGGCATTTTCCCGCCTGGAGCAAGGCGGCCGCTTGCCAGCGGGGATAGGCGTACAACGGAGGCACTCGCAAGTAGGCGCGAATTGCGGACTCGTAGTCTTTCTGGTGTAGGAAACTCTCACCGATCATCCATTGCGCCATGGCGGCGGTCTCGGTTCGGCCTCCTTTGCCTGCCGGAGCCGTTGTCACTTTGCGATAGGCCTTGCGAGCTTCATTGAAATTGGCCTGGGCCGCGAAACAACGCCCTAACAAATAATCGGCTTCGTACTGCTGCGCGAAATTCGGATGATCGTTGGCGATCGAATTGGCGATTTGGGCTGCTTCATTCCACTGCTTCAACTGCGCCCGTAGTTGAGCTCGGCGGAGTGGGACCATGCCGAGCCAGGCGTCATCCCGTCCGTCGATCTTCTTCGCCAGCGTGTCGAACCGACTCTTCGCCAGTTCGAACTCGCCCCGGCGATAGGAGGCTTCGGCTAACCAGTACTCGGCCGGAAGTCGCACGCGGCTTGTTGCCGCCTCGGTCAGAAGCCTAGAAAGCGGGGCGTCGACCTCGCTCCAATTGCCCTCGGCGACTGCTATTTGACCTTGGATGTAGAGCGCCCGGCCCAGCATTTCCTGGTCCTCTTCAACCGTCGACAATTCCTCAGCCAACCGTGCCGCCTCGGCATACTCTTTGTTTTCAAAGGCCCGCTGGGCCAAGCGATAGGTTGCGTCGGACCAGAACTTGCTCGTGCGATGTTCGAGTTGCAAGACCTGAAATTGCTCCACGCTGGCCGCCGATTCCTGGCGGCCCATATACAACCAGGCGAGTCCGTATCGAGCTTCGGCGATTTCCCGCGAGTGGGGTTTCTCGGCGATTAGCTTTTCGTAGACCTCAACCGCCTGGTCCTTCTGTCCTAGTTCGTCCAGTAGTTGGGCGGTTCGGAGCCGAGCCAGTGAGGCGCTCTCATGGTTATCGTATCTCGTTGTGATCAGCTGGTAGGTCTCAAGGGCCTTTTCGTTGCGTTGCATTCTCTGTAGTAGTCGTGCCCTCGCCAGCGCGGCTTCCACAGCTAGCGGATCATTGGGATACTCATCGAGCAAACGCTGAAAAGAACGGGCCGAGGCTTCCAGATCTTCGCCCAGGCTCTCGCACCACGCACGGCCAGCGATACCTCGAGCAACGTACTTGGCGGGATTTCCGTCCTGCGCAAGCCGCTCGAACAGCGATCGCGCCCAACTGGCATCTCCCTCGCGGAGCGACATTTCGGCGAGTTCCTGAGTGGTCGCTAAGAACAGAGGCTGCTCGCTGTAATCTCGTTCGAGCGTTTCGTAGTGTTCGAGCGCCCGTTTTCGATGTTCTGTCTTGAGCAAACAGATGGACAGCTGCCCCAGGCACCGAGCGGCATGGGGGCCGTCTGAGAATTCCTCGGCGTACGCTTCCAGAAGCTTCACAGCCAGGCTGTGATTGCCTTGGTCGACGTGAATGGCCGCCTCGGCCATCAGCGCGTCACCTCGCAGTTTGCCTTTTAGCTGACCGTCGAGCAGGTCGAACTGCTCAAGAGCGGCTTGCTGCCTGCCGGCGGCCGTGTAGGCCATGGCCAACTGAAATCGCATCTCCCTGACGGTGGCCGGCGATTGTGCCCCTGTCGTGGCAACGCGAGGCTCCAGGATCTCGATGACCTGTGGATAGCGTTTGTGATTCAACAAGACACGAATCTCAAGGGCATCGATTTCCACAATCAAGTTGCTCTTGGGATATCGCTCGCGAAGAACCGAGGCTTGCGATTGCAACGTCTCAAGGTCATTCACTGCCGCGGCCCCTCGAATCTTACCGGCCAGGCAATTGTCGACCCAAGGACCGCCAGGCTCAGCGGAAATGGCTTCGTCGAACTTCGCCGTGGCCTGGGTCCACTCTCGAAGACCCGCGTGTGCCATGCCTTGCCAGTACTTGGACTGGGCAGCGAAGGGGCGGCCGGATCTGTGATTCTCTGACGATCGGAGCGCTGCAAGCGAGGCTTGGAACTGCCCTCGTTCATAGCGGAGAACTCCTAGTCGCAGCCAGGACTCTGCCGCCATGGGACCCTTCGGAAATCGAGAGGTCGACTGTTCGTAGAGCGATTCGGCAGCGGCCCGATCATCGAGCTTGAGCTTGGTCGCCGCCAAGTAAGGCAAGGCGTAGGCCGCTAGGGAATCTTCCTTGTAGCGATCCAGGAAGCCCTCAAGTCGCGTGGCCGCCGTCGGCCAGTCACCTGCCAGATGATTCGCTTCCGCTCGCCGGAACTCGGCCTGTCGCGCGTAGCGATGTTCCGAGTCGCGGGTGAGAAGTTGATCGAAACTCCTCGCCGCTTCGGAATAGCGACGCAGCTGCATCAAGGCTTCCCCGCCGAAGAACAGGGCATCGGCGGCCCGGCGGTGCTGCGGGTGGTCGCGAACCAGTTGGTCGAACTCTTGCTCGGCGAGCTCCCAGCGTTGTGCCGAGTAATGACTGGCGGCAACGGAATATTGATCGTCACCGGCATCGGCCCACGACGTTGTCGGAGAAGCTAATCCCAGCAGACCGATAACGGTGGCCAAGCATCGCAAGATCGTTTTCAACTGGAGAGCATCCATGCTCTAACTGCCTTGGACCAGAGGCCCACAGGTTGTCTGCAACAAACGGCTTCGATATCGCAGAAAACCCAGAGAGCTCGCTCCCTGGGCTTCCTGACTGGTTGCTTGTATTTCCGAAGGCGGAATTTCCGAAGGCTCCGGCGTATGTCGTTGTAGCTCGATAGCTCTAGTACTTGGAGCCCACTCCGGTGTCGACATTGCCAACCATGTGGAAGTGGTTCTTATCGATGTAGATCACTTCCGCACCATCGTCGTTGGTTATCGTGTGAGGAATAGGCCAGCCGACTCGTGTCTTCTGTTTGTAGTACACGGTGCACTTGTAATGCACATGGTGCTGCTGGGCCGGGCCGATAATCGGATAGACCCGCGGCGGATCGATGTAGTCGGTGATCTTGTCTTTGACAATCTGAACGTCGTTGAACTGCATCTCGAATAGGAAGGGGATCGTGCCTTCGGCTTCCTTGACTCGCAAGAATTCACGCCATACCTGATCATCGGTTGGGGGATCCATGCCGACGTCAGGTGTGTCCGCGGTCAGCGGGCCAAGAATCGGCACGCGTCCGTAGCGTTCATGCATCCAGGCCTTGTCTTCCAAGCGGTCTTGAAAGAACGGGCTAACCGGGATCGGAATCACCAGCGGGCCGAAGTACAGACCCTGAGTCATTTGACAACCGGAATTGCCGATGACAATCAATGCCAAGGCGGCGAGAAGGTAACTTCGTAAAATCTTGGTCGACATTGAACGCATTCCTCAGCAACGGGGATGGACCCGACGAATATCTAGCCCTAGTTATCGTGTTAATCTGGGCGGAACTTGCGGATTTTTCCGATTCTGCAAGAAATTCGTTCGCTGTCATAAGAAGCATCGCTAGTGCTGCAACTTGGCAAACCGCTGCTCGTGGGATGATCCGGGGAACCCGTGACGCCTAGGTTGTCTCTCGGGTGACAAATGCAGAACGCCCTCGCGCGGCCTGAAGCCGAACGAGGGCGCTAAAGTTCGTGCGCGGTGCGAGTCGTCGCACTAGTCTTTGAAGTCGAGCATCCACCAGCCGTCATCCCACTCCAGCGTTACTTTTCGCCAGCCCAGGGGAACCTGAGGATAGGGATAGAACGGACCGATGAAGGGCCACGCGGTCGGCGAGTACTGCCTGGGGTAGGTCAGTGCCGCATAGTTCGGGTGGGCCGCGTAGCTTGGCCAGGCATAGCCAGGCAGATGAGGCTGGTCGTAGCTAGCACGAGCGACGCCACGTCCGGCACCGGGTGCATAAGCCGGCTGGGGTCCACCCTGCATCATGCCCGGGTGCATGCCGCCGGGTCCCATAGGTCCAGCGCGTCGCGCACCGCGATGAGCCAGTCGGCCAGGAACACCACCTTGTTGGGCCGCGGCCGGCGAGACATAGCCAACGGGCACAGGTCCGCCCGATCGGTAGCTGGGGTTGGGTTCCTCAGCAGCAGGCGACGGCTCCATCATGGGAGGCGTGGCAGCCTGAACAACGGGGCCTCTGGCCGCGTCACTTTGCGCGTTGGCCACAGGTGCTGTCAGCATAAGGCCGACGGCGATCAGTAGAAAGAATTGAAATCCTCGCATCATTTTCTCCTCACTCGCACAAATGCATGAACTGCTTGAATGGCTGCCAGAGGCAAAAATACGACCACCGCCGCTCATCGCCCGCGAAGCGCAGACGACGGTTTGCCTGACTATAGGTGTCGGCTAATGATTGGGCGGAGAGGGAGGTTTTTTTTGATTTTGGCGATGATTCGGGTCGCACTGGCGCCAGCAGAGATAGCACGACCGGCGCGCGAGGAAGCATCCGATTGGCCGTGAATAGAACGGTTAGGCCGTAAGAAGAAATTGATTCGTCGAAGGAGAGATCCAGTTAGGCCATGTGACCTAGCCGAAAATATGAGGTCGTGATCGGCGGCTGGTGCAAGTGGCACCAACGATCATGAGTCCCAACGTGGCCCCAGAGGCGAGCCACAGCCCTGTCGAGATCTGCATAGCCAGGACGGCTGTGGTGCCGACCATGGCGAGAAGAAGAAAGTAGAGCACTTGGCAGGTCGACTGGCCGGCGGAGCCTTCACAGGCTCTGGCGGCCCAGGTGCACACGAGTCCCAAGACCTGAATCAACGCGAGTACCCAAACGACGTCCGGGCTAATAGAAATCGGCATGGCGCGGTGACCCTCGAATTCCGTTTCGGTCCCTCCTGCTGGCAGCGCCTGCATCCTGCGAAGCGCGTACCCTCCAGCGGAGAAGTCGTTACATCATTGCGATTTGCGTGCCATTTGTCGAGCAAAATCATCTTCGTGATTCGTCGACGCCGGCTATTCTCTTATCCAGTCAGCACTTAAGCTCTTCTGCATCGCCGAGAAGAGCAATCTGCTAGCAGCCGCAAAGTTTGTCCAAACTGCACGTCCATTGCAGAAGATACAAATTGCTCTCGTATGCGAGCTGCCGGAACCCTCGCATTGGCGCGCAGCTTAATACCGCTAGCGCACAATCGAAACGTCCGCTCAAGATGGAGGAGAGAATCCCGCAGGCTGATTGGAGTGGAATACTACCGGGATCGACGCCAGTTATTGCGTTGGGAGATTCCGTTGCGGGAGGGCGTTCGCTTCTTACAGTAGTCGGGGCGACGCCGTTTCTTGAAATTGGGATCGATGGGGCGATCTTTGCCGCCTTCTTCCCGATCAAGTTCTTCAGAGAGGTAATCGAGGTCATTTCTTGTCATCAGCTCTAACTCCTAAGTAATGGGACTCTGATTTCGACTTGAGATCGGCTCAAGCCAACAAAAAAACCCCGGTCATGGCGTTCCACGATCGAGGCTAACGACTATTTCTGGCAGAACGCGAAGATCGGCGAGATCGCACCGGGGTTCGCTTCCTGGTATATTCTGAAGGCCGCTGAGGACGGTTGGCGAAGGCGTTCGACGAGTATGTCAGCACACCTCGATCGACAGCTTCCTCATTGGAATTGACGCGATTCCAGGACATGGGCTACTCCTTGTGATCGCCACCGGCGACGGGCTGTTTGGCTGACTGGTACATGGCGTCAGCGCACTTTTTCCGTCTAGCTCGCTATGCAAGTGGCGGGCCACTAGGAGCCTGGAATCGAACGGAACGAACTTAAGTCCCATCCAAATAAACACTTACAGCTTCAAGAAGGAATTATTGCCAGACTGAGATTTGCTTGAGACTGAGGCCCTTTCTCATCACTGGGCCACTGACAGCCACTCCTGGGTTATTTCGACCCAATTAATTTGGGTTATTTTGAACCAATAATGGCCTTTCCTGGGTCGTTCGACTCCAGGCAAAGTCGATCGACTCCTTTCAACTTGCTCGTTTTCCAGGTCGGCCCGTCCTCGATCCCAAAACATCCACTCAATTAATAGAGTATTGTCATGACCAAGAGGTCCTCATCTCCAGGGGCTGAGAAACCGTCCTGGACCGCACCAGAATTGCCCTACGAGCCGCGAGACCCCAATTCCTATTCACCCGGCATCGGGTTGATAGGCTGTGGTGCGATTACGGTCGATCATCTCACCGCCTATCGCGAGGCTGGTTACAGGGTCGTTGCTCTGTGCGACATCGATCTAACGGTTGCTCGCGAGCGACAGCAGGAGTTTTATCCCGACGCCAAGCTCTACGACGATATTCACAAGCTGCTCGAGCGAGATGATATTGAAGTCGTCGATATCGCCACCCATCCCGAGGTTCGTGCTCCCCTGATTGAAGCGGCTCTATTGGCCGGCAAACATGTCCTCAGCCAGAAGCCGTTCGTGCTCGATCTGGCCGAGGGTCGGCGACTGGTCGAACTTGCCGAGGCGCAAGGTGTTCACTTGGCCGTCAATCAAAACGGGCGGTGGGCGCCGCACTTCGCCTACCTACGACAAGCCGTGGCGGCCGGTCTGCTGGGCGATCCGCTGGCGTTTCACACGGCCGTCCATTGGGATCACAGCTGGGTGGCCGGCACTGAATTTGAGAAGGTCAAGCACCTGATTCTCTTCGATTTTGCCATTCACTGGTTCGATATGTTGAACTGCGTCATGGGAGATGCGGTTCCTCGCAGGGTGTCTGCCTCAACCGCTCGTTCAACACAGCAGAAGATCAAGCCTCATCTGTTGGCTCAGGCACAAATTGAATACGACACCGCCCAGGCGTCGCTGGTGTTCGATGGCGCCGTGGAGCACGGACCGCACGACACAACCTACTTCGCGGGAACGCTAGGTTCGCTGCGTAGCGAGGGACCCGATCACGACGAACAGAGGGTAACGATCTGCGTTGGGGAGCAGTCGGCTTCTCCTCAACTCCGCGGTCGCTGGTTTCCCGATGGTTTTCACGGCACTATGGGCGAACTACTTTGCGCAATCGAAGAGGGCCGGGAGCCGCTGCACAATGCACGCGAGAATCTGCGTAGCCTGGCACTCTGCTACGCGGCGGTCGCCAGCGCGGAGAGTGGGCAGCCGACCGAGCCAGGCACCGTCGACAGCATGCCCCAAGGCTAGGCTTGGCGGCGATGGCCAGAACGCCCGGCAGCCACAGAAGATCGACACCAGGGCAACAGCATTGACGCGACAATCGTCTATTGCTGTCGAGAAACGACAAATTCTGGAAGCATGAGTAGAGTCTGCTGAGCCTCGCTGACAGGAAGTTTCGCGACGAGCTCTTTGGCCTGATCGGCGTAGAACTGAGCCTGCTGCTGGGCGTAATTCATGGCATTCGACTCTTGAAGTCGCAGCAACAAGGCTTCTCGACGACTCTTCGCCGGGAGTGCGAGCAGGCCTTCCAACTCTCGCCGCTCGGCCGCGTCCGCCTGGGAGAGAAGTCGAATCAACGGTAACGTCGGTTTGCTCTTCTCCAGGTCGGTGCCGAGGGACTTGCCCATGTCGTTTTCGTCGCCCTGCACATCGAGCAGGTCGTCGGCAATTTGAAAGGCAATGCCAAGACAGCGGCCATATTGTTCGAGCTGCCTGCGAACGACATCATCGGCCCCGCCGTAACAGGCGCCCAGCAGGCAGCAGCACGCGGTCAATTCGGCCGTCTTGGCATCGATAATCTCGAAGTACTGCTCTTCCGACAAATGGAAGTTATTTCGGTTGGCCACCTGCAACATCTCACCTCGGCAAACGACGTTCGTCGAGCGGCCGATAGCCTGGCAGGCAAAGGTATTATCGAGAGTACTCGACAAGTAGAAGGAATGGGAAAAGAGATAGTCCCCCAGCAACACACTGGCCTCGTTATTCCAGCGGGCATTGACGGTTTCCTGATGACGGCGGAGTTCGGCTTCGTCGAGAACGTCGTCGTGAATCAGCGTGGCCGTATGAATCATCTCCACCACGGCGGCGAGCAAATGGTGCTGCTCCGTCACATTGCCGCAGGCCTGGCCTGCTAACAGCAGTAAAGCGGGACGGAGTCGCTTGCCAGAGAGACGAGCGGCATGCTGGACCAACTGATCGACGAAGGGAAAATCGCTGCGGAGTTCCTTACGCAATATTTCCTCGACCTGCAGTAAATCCGCCTCAACGGGACCGTAGAGGACTTGGAGGGGATTCGGCGAATCGGCTTCACTGAGTTTCGCCGGTTGTTGTCTCAAAGATGCGATCGATCCATTCGTCATGTTGTAATTCCTTTTCTCAGACACGATTTCGGCGAGCTCTAGGCTCTTCGAAAGTGCCCACTCCTTCCGCCCTGCTTCTCTTCGAGCTGAACTTCTTCGATGACCATTTGTCGATCAATCGACTTGCACATATCGTAAATTGTCAGGGCGGCGACACTCACCGCGGTGAGCGCCTCCATTTCGACGCCGGTCCGGCCGTTAACCGCCACCTGGCTCTCGATGCGGATCGCCTCGTCGACGGACGTATCAAAATCGACAACCACCGAATCAAGGCCGAGCGGGTGACAGAGAGGGATCAGCTGCGCAGTCTGCTTGGCCCCCATAATTCCTGCCAGACGAGCGATTTGTAGCACATCTCCTTTGGCGGTGTCTCCTTCTCGGATGCGGCGCATCGTGTCGGGCTGCATGCGAATACGGCCGGTCGCGCGGGCGCTCCGAGCCGATGGCTCTTTGCCGCCGACGTCGACCATGCGAGCGGCACCCTGTTTATCAAAATGGCTCAAATCGCCCAAATCTATACTCCAACTCGCCGTGTCTTACCGAGGCTGCCTGAGTCCTTCGATTTCCGGTCGCGGCCGCAAAAAGCCGCCACAAGAATCGGACCCGAGACCGATTCCGCCGTGGAACTCCGTTATGAGGCCGGCAATATTCTATGACGGAGATCGGTTTCGACGATAGGTGGTACCGCCGAGGCAAGACAGGACATTCGGCGGTACTCGATGCTATGACCGCAGAAATGGCGTCTGCGCAACAGAAATCGCAGCTTGGAGCGGAAATTCCTGAAATGACCGCACTCTATATCGTGCAGCCAACAGCCCTGAGAGAAGCCGGGCCGAAGAGAAAAATTATCCGTCGCGGGGGTCTATCCGCGACGGGTTGATCGGAATCGGCGAGATTTGGATATTAACGGGTCGAACGCTCGCCCAGAAGGCGAGCGTTCGATTGTCCCGTGTTTTTTAGGTTTACACCAATTCTTTCTTCGCACCGATGAGTGTTCGCAGGCGTTCGGCCAACAGGGCGGCGTCGAACGGCTTCTTGAACGTCTCATTGATAGCCGAGCGATCGAAGCTCATCGTGCCACCATCGTCAGGCAGCAAGGCGATCAGGATCGTCTCGGTGAATTCGGTGTTGCGACGCAGATTCTGACAGATCTGCAACGCTTCGACATGGCCGATCGAGAAATCGACAATAATACAGTCCGGGTGAAAGCTTTCGGACTGGATGCCGGCTTCAAAACCACTGGCGGCGGTGGCGACCTTAAAGGACTTCTCCGCCGGAAGCTCTCGCTTCAGGTTTTCCATGAGGACCTGATCTTGAGCAACGATGAGCACTTTCGCCATCGCCTCATCTTCCAGGTCGCCCAAGGGCATGCCATGTTCTTTGAGGAACTTAATCAAGTATTCGCGCGGAATTCGTCGGTCCTGTGAACCTGGGATTCGGTAACCCTTAAGACGTCCCGAATCGAACCACTTGCTCACCGTGCGCGGGGCCACTTTGCAGATCTTTGCGACCTGACCGGTAGTGAAGACCTTCATTGCAGGCTCTCCATTGCTCTCGCTTGTTATCGCGTCTCGTTCTCACCCAGTGAACACTCACCAAGTGGAACATCATGTCCCTTGCCTACGAACCCGCGGCCTGTCTTTGTCCGGTCCATCCCGCCGGCTGTGGGGAAGATCGGCCATTCGTAAACATCTGGGTCGGGACTTATACGTCAACTCGCCTTATGGGGCAGTGGTTCAGTTCCTTCTGATCTGCGCCTATGCGAAACATTTAATCGACCGCGTACACAAGTTTTACGCAAACAAAATGCAGACGCCGTTGCCGTTTATCAGCAACCCGTGGGCTGTATCTCTTGCCTAACTTGTCGAACGCGGTCGACCGGCAAACTCAGCGGAAGTAAGGAGGGATTGAAGCGGGAAGTTTTGTCAGGCCAATCTCCTGACGCAACTCGTAAGGCAGGTGCCTTTGGCTTGTGGTCCCCCCGGACACGTCCATCGGTCGAGGCTCCGCTGGGAGCGGAAGTCGCTCGATGGACAAGCCTTCCGATGTTTAGTTTCGAGATTTGGGGGGGTGTTCCTTTAGAAAGTTTCGCAAGTCGTAGTGCTCACACCGGTCAGATGATCGGTGCGGAAGGTGTCAAGAGATGGGAATGCACAAACCGTATCAGCACAAACCATTGAGGAATCTAGGCTTAACGCCTCCGCCTATGTTGGGTCTGCCGGTTAACCACACGGACGAAAAATGCGGAAAAAAATACTCCTAAGGTGTCCCTGACGGTACCGGATGATGGGCGATTCAGGTGCGTTTGTTCCGATTTTTCCGACCATGCCGGTTCTCGATAGGCTCGGAATCGAGCAACCGGCCGGCTGATCCGGATAGAGAATTCGAGGCGACTAACAGTGCCAAGAGCTGCGACTGGGATAGTGGGTCTGAACGGCCAACGACAACAATGCACCGGGCACCGTTGATCCCCCTGAGGCGGCGTCTGCCGATCGGTCCGGTCCGATCCTCAGTCGGTCAGCGCAAGAGGCGGGTTCTAAACGCCTTGAGAAATCATCAACACCCCAACACCAGAGAGAAGCGGCGCACGAGGCCTAGGCAGCTTGCGTCTCGTCGTCCGTCGAGTCCGCTTCCGGCGGGGTGCCCTGGGACTGGGGCAACGACGCTTGTTCTTCTCGATCGACGGCCGATTGCCGAATTTCGCCCGTTTCAGAAACGTCGTCGAAACGAACCGAAACCCGTTTGGAGATGCCCGACTCTTGCATGGTGACTCCATACAAGGTGCCTGCACTGGTCATTGTCTTCTTGCTGTGGGTGACAACGATGAACTGAGTCCATTCCAGGAATTCGTCCAAGACTCCAATGAATCGCTCGATATTCGCCTCATCCAAGGCTGCGTCGACTTCATCCAGGACGCAGAAGGGGCTCGGCTTGCTGCGAAAGATTGCCAGCAGCAGGGCCACACAGGTAAGTGTCTTTTCTCCACCGCTCAACAGCGAGATGCTGCGTGGCTCCTTGCCGGGCGGGCGGGCCACGATTTCCAGCCCACTCTCGAGTATGTCGATATCGTCTTCGATGATGATATCTGCCTGACCACCACCAAACAGCTTGCGGAATAACTCCCGAAAGTGCTCTCGAACCGTCTCCAGCGTTTCGGTGAACAGTCGGCGGCTATCTTCGTTGATCCGCTCAATGATCGTTTCCAGGGATTTTCGAGCTTCGCTTAGGTCGTCGTGCTGGGTCGACAGCTCCGCGAAGCGATCTTCCAGCTGGTCGAGTTCTTCCAGGGCTTCGAGATTCACGTTGCCTATGTTATTGATCTTCCGACGCAACTCGGAAATTTCATCCTCCACAACTTCCCGTTCGTGCTGTTCTTCGTCGGTCGGCTCATGCTCCAGCTCGGCCAGCTCAATCTCATAATCCTCGCGTAGCCTTTGGGCCAGAGTTTCTCGCTGGTGTCGGACTTCGCCCGCCGCCAGGTCTTGCTGATGAATCTGCTCTTCCATCTTGCGAGACTTACTACGAAGCTGCTGAGCGGAACTCATCAGCTCGTTGCGCTCCTGGCGAAGCTGCTCTCGACGCTGTCCCAGCTCGACCGTCTCCTTGGTCGACTCTTCCTTGCGAAGATAAAGTTCGGCGACTTCCGATTCGGCCTCCAGAATGCGCCGCTGCGACTGCTGAGCCTTCTCGACGGCGTCGGTCAGCTTCTGCTGGCTCTGTTCTACGGTGCGCTGCCGCTCCTGCTGATCTTGTTCAAACTGCTGCATGCGAACTTGAAGGTGATCCAGCTGCTGCTCACTCTTGGCCAGCTCGACTTTCGCCAGCGTCGCGGAGCGACCGTTTCCAGTACGAAGCTGATCCAATTTATCGAGCTCGTCGGTGTCTTCGCCCAGCTTCGCCTCCAGGCGAGTGACCTCCTCTTCCAAACTCGTCAGAGCCCCCTTCGATTCCTCAAGCAGAGCGTGTGCTGAGGTCAATTCCTGATCGGCCGTGCTCAATTGCCCTTGAACGGCAGCTTGCTGTTGCTCGATAAGGGCCTGACGTTCTTCAGCAGTGCGGACGCGAATTTGATAATTGCTAAGCTCTTTCTGGATCTTATCGCGATCTTCGCCGATCTCCGCTTGCAATCGTTGTTTCTGGGCGATGTCGGCCGTCATTTGCTCCAGGTGGCCGCGGTGACGGTCCTGGTCAGTCTGAAGATCGACAATCCGCGCGGCCAGCGCCCTTAACTCGCTGCGCCGAGAGACGAGCCCTCCGATCGCGGTGCGTGGTCCGACGCAGACACTGCCATCTCGCGAGACGGTGTCTCCGTCGCGAGTAACAAAGTTCACCTCGGAGTGCGTATCGGCCAGTACCAAGGCGTCAGTCAACGTCTCGACAACCCAGGTCTGTCCTAATAGCCGCGCCGCCAACGCCTTATACTCCGGCGAGGCATCCACAAACTCGTCGGCACGTCCCACGATGCCACGCTGACCATGCAGGTCAACTGTGTGAATCTTCTCGACCGCCGCGTCGTGGCCATCAAATGACTCGAGTTGCACCAGTCCCACGCGGCTCTCGACGGCCTTGGCCGCGGGACTCTGCAGCCATGCATCGAGTTGTTCACGCGACTCGACGACCAGGTAGCCTGCCTTATCCGACAGAGCGATCTCGATAAGCGGCGCCATTTCGATGTCGACCGGCAAGACGTCGACAACCAGACCGCGGATAGCTCCGAGTGGTCCGTCGGGATCGCTCTGTGCCGAGAGCAACAGTTTCTTGACCGCCGAGGCGATTCCCTCTTGTCGGCGTTCCAGATCCTCTAGAACCGCCGAGCGTTCCTGAGCCCCAGCCAGCCGGGTACTCAGTTCGGATATTTGATCTTGAACTTCGTTGCGCTGGGACAGCAATCCGGACAGTTCTTCTTCGACCGACGCCCACTTCGCGTCCTGCTCGGCCAATTGTTTCGATGTTTCTTGTTCGGCTAGCCGACTCGCTTCAAATTGCTCCGTGGCGTCGGCCAACTCCTCTGCCATGAGGCCAAGTGATTCTTGGCTTCTCCGTTGAGTCGCCTGAATCGTCTCGATTCGGGTCTGTATGGCACTGATATCGTTGCCCAACTGCCCGGCATCGCGTAGTCGCTCGGTCAATGCCGCCCGCCCGATATCGCTTTCCTGGCGAATATGGTCGAAGCGTTCCGTTATTTCGGTCAATTCACGTTCGCAATCGGCGACTTCTGTGGCGATCTGTTGGTGGCGCCCCTTCGCCTCTTCGACCGCCTGGGAGGTGCTCGTCAGTTGCTCCGTCAAGTCGTCTGCGCGACTGGTCGTGGCCGCGATCTGATCCCGCAGATGCTCCGTCTCCGTCTCGAGCTCGGCTCCGCGTGTGCGTTCATGTTGAATCGATGACTCGCAGGCAGCGATCCGTTCTCCCTGCCGGGCAATCTTGCCTTCGCACGACCGCAATTCGTCCTCGACGACAGAAACTTCCGCTTCCAACTCCACGACGCGTACTTCCGAAGTCTCGGCCTGCGCCACGGTCGAGACAACCTCCTCTCGCAGCGTGGCAAGCTCCGATTCAATACGTTCCAGCTTCTCGGTGAGTTGACGCCAGTCAGTGAGGCCAACTTGCGTGCGGAGCTCCTGCAGGCGATCGGTGTACTGTTTATAGCGGCGGGCCTTGGAAGCCTGGCTGCGAACGGTCCTTAGTCGACCATCGACCTCGTCGATGATGTCCGTCATTCGCAACAGGTTTTGCTCAACTCGGTCGAGCCGACGAATGGCGTCGAGTTTCTTGGCCTTGAAACGACTGATGCCGGCGGCTTCTTCGAAGATCAGGCGACGGTCACGTGGCGAGGATTGGAGTAGGACGTCGACCTTGCCCTGCTCGATAATGCTGTAGGCCTGGGTCGACACGCCCGTACCTGCGAAGAGATCCCGCACGTCGCGCAACCGCGATGGCTGGCCATTGATCAGGTATTCCCCTTCACCGCTCCGATAGACACGGCGGCCGACGTGAACTTCCTCCGAATCGATCGGCAGGCGCGAGTCGCGATTGTCGAAAGTGAGCATCGCTTCAGCGCAATTCATGGCCCGCCGAGCTCCCGAGCCGTTGAAGATGACGTCGGCCATCTCCTTGCCGCGGAGACTCTTGACGCTCTGCTCTCCCAATACCCACTTAATCGCATCGACAATGTTCGATTTCCCTGAACCGTTGGGCCCCACTACAACGGTGATTCCCTCGGGAAACTCGAAACGTGTCTTGTCGGCAAAGCTCTTAAAGCCAATAAGTTCCAGGGCTTTGAGCATGGGAGGGAGTCTAAGGGAGAGGAGGGCTGGGGGGAGAACCGCGCGACCGGAACACGCCGTGGCGAGGTAGCATACCGCTCTATTCTAGCAAATCCGCCGCTGGTGGGTTGAGAGCACCCTTGGCGACAGTCTAATTCCCACTTCGAGACTCTGATCCATCTTCGCCTGGCCAGGGCAGCGGGCGATGTCTCCGCCCATCGGTCGCCTCTGAGTCTTGGTTCGTCTCGATGGCGTTGGCTAAATGGGCTCTTCTGACGTAGGGCCGGCCCTGTTGAGGGAGCGCATCCACTTTGAAGCGGCAATCGAGCGATCGGCTCGTTTTTGCTTGAGACAGGGCGTCAACGACGTCCGGGTAGGTACCACCCAATTGAACTATGCCTCGAATGACATCTTCAACACGATTAGGAACTTCGATCTGTTGGTCATCCTGGCTGGTTCCGAATCGGGTCAGTCGAATCCGCCCGTCTTCACCGCCGTTGATCATGATATTTCGACCCGCATCGAGCACCATCGGGGTAACGAACGATACGTTGGTGCCAAAGATCACCACTTCCGGTCGTCGCGAGCGCGTCACATGAACCAAGGCCGGTGCGTCACTGGGAACGAGGTGCATTGTCAGGCTCTTGCCGAGTCCCTCCCCTCGCACCAAAGGGTGGCGAGGATTGATCTTCCACAGGGCACGGAAGGCTCCGTAGCGTGCTTCCGCGCTGGGAGAATGCAGCAAAGTCGCCAGGGCGTCAAGCGCCTCAGGGGAGTCCATGACACTGAGGGCGTCCAGGGCGGCTGCTCGGAAAGCTGGTTCATCTTGGGCCACGTTTGACAGGGTTTCGGCCGCGGCGGGATCGTCCAGATAAGCCAACGCCTCGGCCGAATAGAACCGAACTTCGGCATTGCTCGAAGTAAGGCCGGTCTTCAGGGTTTCGACACCGTCGTCCCCGAGGGCCTCCAGGCGTAGAGCGGCCGCGGAGGAGGTGATGGAGTCGAGCAGTTGTCGGCTGAGCAGCCGGATGCGAGCATGTCGCTGCCGATCCGTCTCGCTGATAGCCACGCTACGCACCACCTGAAAATAGCGGCGAATGTTGTCTTTGTAGCGAGGATGGATCTTCAGCTCGATATACTCGTCGGTCTTCGGATTGGCGACGCCCACAGTCCGGCCGTGCGATTTCATGTAGAAACGACGGTTAATTGCCTCGCCGATACGGCGACTTGTTCTCACGTCCTTGTGATTTTCACGAATCGATAGCCCCAGCGGTCGAGACTTCGTGGCGAAGGCACCGCCCAGGACGCGTCCGCGAAGCTGGGCATCGGGATTGTTCTCTTCGTCGGGAATCGGATCGACAAGCACCAGTCCCTTGGCCAATGCCGAGACGTGACCCTCGCGATAGCGACCGCCGAGCCGCACATATTCTCGCATTCTGGCTTCCAGCAATACACCTCCGGCGAGGCTCGTCGTTTTGGAGTCACGAGGGACGAAGACCTCCACGTCAATGGGATCGCCTTCTTGAGTTCCTGGCGGAAGGAACCCACGGACTTTTACCAGAGAAGTATTGGGCGAAGAGAGGAATTGGTCCGCGTTAGGTACCTTGCGGCGGTTGATTTCTTCACTCATCGATGCCCGACCCGGACCGAGTGGAGGGTCGCTTCCTGTCCCGGCGAGTCCGGTAACAAGTCCCACGGCGTCGATTCGCAACGGATGGACGCCAAAGGGCACAGTCATATCGCGGACGAGATCGACCTCGGCAACCGCCTCCTCAAGAGCTTCCGGGCTCTGAAGACGCATCGCCGTCTGGGTGCAGCCAATCGTGGTTGCAGCCAAAGCGAGACAGACCGCCAACGCGAGCGAACGACGTCGCTGCCGACATGTCTCAGCATGATTAGAGTCGCGGCTGTTCAGCATTCCATTGCGTCCGACGATTTCCTGTCCGGCCGTCATCCTTGAGGCCAGTATGTCTCTGATCCACGCCAAGAATGTGCTGATCGACTCCGCGAGGAGGAGACCGGTCTTGGCGGGCCGAACGATAGGGGAGAAAAGCCTACCGGTCAACCCGATTATTCTGGGTCGTTTACGACCGAGAAACCAACAAAGAATCCGATGCACGCCCGGGGCTGCTAGCAAAGTGAGCCCCACACGACAGGGTCCACAAATCTGACGAAGAAGACCAGAAAATCGCTGATTTGGGCACGGTTGCCACTCAACCCGAACCTTGGCCTGCGGTAGAATCTCCCCCAATCTTCGCGCGAAGAATAGAGGAGCGACGCCTCGGTATGACGGCATGCTTCAATGACAGCAGCAAGTTTTTTTCTTTTCCATCCACGGAGGCATGCCTTGGCTAAGCGCTCTCTCTCAGGTCTCAGCGTCATCGTAACGGGGGCATCTGCCGGCATCGGACGCGAACTCGTGCTGCAGCTTACCTCTGCCGGGGCTCGATGTGTCGCCACCGCGCGTCGAGAAGAACCACTGGCGGCTCTGGCCGAAGAAGTCCGACGGGCCGCCGGAAACAAGCCCGACCCGATTGAGATCGTCGTCGGCGACGTCACCGATCCGGCCGTGCGTCAGGCCATGCGAGATCGGGCGGTGGAGACTTTTGGCGGACTCGATTCTGTGATCAACAATGCCGGTGTTGGCGCCTTTGGTCGCTTCGACGAAAGCAATGAGGACCGACTGCGCCAAATCATGGAGGTCAACTTCTTTGCCGTCGCCGAAATGATCCGCGAATCGCTCCCGCTACTCAAACAAGGACAGCGATCGATTATTGTCAACGTCGGCTCGATCCTGTCTCATCGGGCGATTCCGCGAATGAACGAATATTGCTGCAGCAAGTTCGCCCTGCGGGCACTGAGCGAGTCGCTGCGGGTGGAACTGAAGTCCGTCGGCATCGATGTTCTGCTCGTCAGCCCCGGTACCACGGAAACCGATTTCTATGACCAGGTGATTCATGGTCGCGGAGATGTTCCCTGGAATAAAGGCAAAGGGGTTACCGCCAAGGCAGTGGCCCAGGCTACGGTTCGTGCCATGCAGCGGGGCAAGCGGGAGATCATCCCGAATCGGCTCGGCAGCATGCTCGTGTGGGCCAATCAACGTGTTCCGAGCATTGTCGATCGCGTGATGCAGAAGTACGCCTGAGCCTGCTGTCCGCAACGAGTCCCGGAATCGAGGCGGATTTGCAGGTTCCGCTGCGCCCAACTATTCTCGAAGATAGCCTCGGTCTGTCGTCAGTCGAACCTTTCGGCGGCCTGGAAGCCGCCCCGCTTCGTCGACACGATCCTTCAGCCGTCAAGAGAACCAAGAGAAAGAGTTACCAGGACTGCCATATGCTACGTCATCTGCCACTTATTCTCGCCCTGGCACTCCTGTCAGGCTGCGGACAGGATGTCGAACAGCAGGCATCAGCAAATGGTGCCGGCGCCGAACTTCCTGCAGGTGCGGACGCTAAGGTCGCCCGAGCGAACCGGGCTCAACCGGCTTCTGCCAAGTCGACAAACCGTAATGACTCGTCTGGCAGTCGGTTGCGGGACAAGTACGAGGACGAAATCACGACCGAGATGGGCCGAGCCATTCTCGATACCTTGGAAGAAGCCGAGGGCGGAACGGACGAGGAATTCGACGCTATCATCGCCACGCTCAAAGAAAATGATGAGCTACTCCACCGCGCGAGCGGTCGGCGCGCCAAGGAGCTCATTCTTCAGAACAACAACCGGCCACGCTCTCTCTATGTAGCCCCGCCATCGGACTAGACGGTTACGCCGCTGCTCATCGGTGGGTATCTACCCCGTCTTCTGCGGTCGTCTCGCGGTGGTCGACGGTTCTTTCTTCACGTCTCTCTTCTTTCATACCACGATATGATTCTGGCAATTTCGCTTGCCAGGTAGCGCGGACTCCGTCGCCTTTCTGCGGGTGGTTTGCTATCAGTGCTGGGGGGTGGTGTTTATCGTTACGATCGGTGCGACCGTCATCTTTTACTCAATTTATCAACGGCGGTTCCCCGATAGAGTAAGCGATGAGGCAC
>Ga0180438_10001492_pt1 | contig 41499 bp, 46 predicted proteins | sample SS_ome_12_FD_132455 | JGI IMG/M metagenome (GOLD analysis project Ga0180438, IMG submission 132455) | Hypersaline lake sediment archaeal communities from the Salton Sea, California, USA - SS_3_D_2 metaG | ecosystem: Environmental > Aquatic > Non-marine Saline and Alkaline > Hypersaline >...
CGGAGAAAAAAAACCCAGCTCCCAAAAACACTCATTATATTGGAAGAATCTCACAAATTGCTCAATAAAGAAATTGCCCGGAGAACTGTATTCGAAAAAATCGTGCGAGAAGGACGGAAATTCAATCTCGGTCTCTGTGTGGTGGATCAGATGCCAAAAAAAATCCTGGATGAAATTATTTCTCAACTCAATACCACCATCATTCTCCTGCTCACCAATGTTAAAGACAGGGAACACCTCATCTCTTCATCTGAAAATGATCTCACCGACCTGAAAGAAGAAATCAGATTGCTGGATATTGGAGAAGCCATCATTTCGGGTATAGCCGTACCTGTTCCCATTCCCGCCCAAATTGATCTCTTCAGCAGGGAAAAAATGATGGCTGCCCTGTCCTCTCATGATCAATTCAATGAATTCGACTGGAATTGAAGAAATACATCTGAGAGAGCATTTTTCTGTCGTAATGTTTAAATGGTCATCAATTAATTTGCCATTATGAAAGTATTTAATTACACTGATATTCCTTCTGAGATTGCTGAACAGGGAGCCCAGGGAACATCTGTTCGCTGGTTGATTACCAAGGAAACTGGAGCCACTAATTTTGCCATGCGTTATTTTGAAATGGAAACGGGCGGACACAGCCCCTATCACAGCCACGACTGGGAACACGAGGTCTTCATCTTGGAGGGAGAAGGAACCATCACCACCGAATCTGGAGATATTCCCTTTCACCCGGGAATTGTGGTATTTATTCCTCCCAATGAGTACCATCAATTTAAAAATACAGGGGAGACTCCGGTGAAATTTCTATGTCTGATCCCCTATAAAGAATAAAAGATGATGTCATGACAGATATTGTTATCGAGAAAATGGCCCGGACTCTCTGTGATTATTGTGCAGAAATCCAGCATGATGAAACCGTGTTCATTCAGAGCACCACTCTTGCTGTCCCTCTGGTAGAAGCACTCTATGCAGAATGTATTAAAAAAGGGGCACATCCTGAGATATCCCTTCGTTCAGGAAATATGCAGAATCTCTTTTTCACCTATGCACAGGAACATCAACTCACCTATTGTTCACCCTTCATGAGGCATATAGCTGAAACTGTGGATGTAATTATCACCATTCTGGCAGATTTCAATGTCAAACAATTTACCAATGTGGATCCGAAAAAGCTGGCTTTGAGATCAAAGGCTCACGAATCCATCAGCAGCACGATTTTAGAACGGACCCACCGGGGTGAAATGAGATGGAATCTTGCAGCCTTTCCCACACACGCACTGGCCCAGGAAGCATCCATGTCTTTACTGGAATACCAGGAATTTGTATACCAGGCATGTTTCCTGGATAGGGCTGATCCTGTGACTGAATGGAAAGCACTTTCTGCAAAACAGGAAAAAATTGCATCATACCTGGATACAAAATCAGAGCTGCACATAACTGGTGAAGATACAGATTTAACAATGGAAATCAAGGGGAGAAAATGGATCAATTCCGATGGAAAACGCAATTTTCCCTCCGGAGAAGTCTTTACAGGTCCTGTGGAGACAACTGCAGAAGGAACAATCCGCTTCACCTATCCCGGCATCTATATGGGAAAAGAGATTGAGAATATTTCACTCACCTTTGAAGAGGGAAAGGTAATCAATGCACATGCTCAGAGGGGAGAGACCCTTCTTGAGGAAATGCTCTCCATCGATGAAGGAGCACGTCGAATCGGTGAGATTGCTGTGGGTACGAATTACGGAATCGATCGGTTCACCAAAAACATCCTCTTTGATGAAAAAATCGGTGGCACAATCCATCTGGCTCTGGGACGATCCATGCCTGATTCAGGAGGGAAAAATATGTCTGCTATTCACTGGGATCTGCTCAAGGACATGAAAAAAGGTGGAAAACTCTATGCAGATGGAGAACTCTTCTATGAACAGGGAAAATTCCTCATTTAACAATATATTCCCGTCACTATCCTGCTCTGTACAACAGAAAATCATATAAATGAAGACAATGTGTGAACGTTCATGACCTGTAAATACTGTTTGATTGCTCAAAAAGCTCATCCTGCTCATATTATTTTTGAAGATAAATCTGTGGTAGCCTTCCTCATGGAAAATCCAGTGTCCCTTGGACACACCATAGTCATTCCCCGGGAGCATGCAGAACACTACTCACTCCTCACAGATGTGGAGGGGTTTGCCGGGGGATTACAGCTGTTGCTCCGGATACTGGAGGAAAAATTGAGCCCTCATTTAAACCTCATCATAAATCAGGGAAAAAAAGCAGGGCAAGATATAGATCACTTTCATATCCATGTTATCCCCCGGTATGAAGGAGAAAAGATATTTGAATGGACCTGGCACCAGTTAACAGATGAGGAAGTTAAAACAGTCATGGAAAAAATACAAGGATAGTAGTGTTAAGATAAAAAAGAAGAAATGAATAAAGAGACTACCGCTATTTACTCCATGGCTACAGGATAGACTCTTGCTCATGAAAAGTTACCCACTTTACCCACTGTTCAGTGCTTCCAAAACCTTCTGAGCCACTTCCATGCCTGCCCGCTTCTGGGCTTCTTCTGTGGATCCTGCAATATGGGGAGTGAGGACAATGCCTTCTACAGAAAGCAGGGGAGATTGAGCCGGAGGTTCCTGTTCGAATACATCCAGTGCGGCCTGTATCTTTCCCTGGGTCAGGGCTTCATGGAGAGCCTTTTCATCGATGACTCCTCCTCGGGACGTATTGATCAGCACCGCTTTCTCTTTCATCTTCGCCATTTCTTTCTGTGAAATAAGGTTTCGTGTACTGGGCAACAAAGGGACATGGAGGGAAATGAAGTCACTTTCCGACAAGAGCTCCTGGAGTGAGACCACCTGTGCTCCCACCTGCTGTGCTCGTTCTGAAACATCGATAACATCATAGGCCAGAACACTCATTCCAAAGGCTGCGGCAATTTCTCCCAGGCGGGACCCGATCTGCCCAAATCCAATGACTCCCAAAGTTTTTCCCAGCAACTCTATGCCCATGAGTTCTTTTTTTATCCATTTTCCCTCTCTCATGGCATGATCTGCCCGGGGAATATCCCGTGCTTTACTTAAAAGTAAGGCAAACACATGTTCTGCCACAGATTCTGTGCTGGCAGCAGGTGTGTTGACCACGGTAATGTTTTTAGATTGTGCATATTCCACATCGATATTGTCCAATCCCACTCCTGCTCTCCCGATGACTTTCAGAGAATCAGCTGCATCCAGCACTGCTTGAGGTATGGTAGGTTTGGATCTCACGATGATGGCATCTACTCCAGAAATTCTTTCAATAATATCTGCTTCAGATAATCCGGGAGCAATCACTACTTCACACTGATTTTCAAGCAGTGCTATGCCTTCAGGATGTATCCGTGACAGGACGAGTACTTTCATAATATCACCAATATTCTCCAAGAGAAAAATTATAATCGCAGAAGGGGCACTTGAAAGGTGGAGAGATCACATAAAATTCTCTCTCACAGGAGGGACAGGTAATTTTTTCTGCCTTTTTCGGTAGTTCTATCTCTTTTTTAAACATTCTACCCCTACAGTTGGGGCAAAAGGGTTGTTTTTTCCCTTCAATATATACACGGGTATGGCAGCTTTCACATTCATAGGCTGTTATCATGATGTCACCTTCTGATCATTCTAACACGGCGTGCCTTTCTTTCATTTCTTTTTCCCCTTCATCGAGTACTTCCATCAAAGAAGCCACAATTCCTTCCAAAAAGATCATGCAACAATCTTCAAAGAGTGTGCCCATGGGTGTCAACCGGTCATAGGGGAATAACTCCCTCTCAATATAGGAAGTAGATACTCCTTCCTTGGTCCTCCCCTTGACAATGACCAGCACATCTGACATTTGAGCCAGGGTGGAGCTGGGGTAGGATGTAATGGCCACAACCTTTCCTGCTCGTTTTTTGGCTACCCGTGCAGAAGTGAGGACTGAATTGGTTTCTCCAGACCCTGAAATGGTAACCAGGACATCGTTATGAGTAAAGGCAGGGGTAGTAGTCTCACCCACTACATATACCTGCAGGTCCAAATGCATCAATCGCATGGCAAAGGCCCGACCTACCAGTCCTGATCTTCCTGCTCCCATGATAAATATTTTACGGGCAGTCAAGAGGGTCCTGATCATCATATCGATGTCATCGTCCCGTATCCGATCAATATATGATCTCACATGTTCCAGAATACTGAACATACACTCTTTGACAGTTTCTGCCTGATCTCCAAAGTTAGTATCTTTAAGTTTTTCTGTATCAATCATGCCTTTCACCCATAGCTTTGACAAATCCAACAAAAGGTGGAGATGGATTTTCCAATCGTGATTTAAATTCAGGGTGGAATTGGGTTCCCAGAAAAAATGGATGATTGGGTAATTCAGCCGATTCCATCTTTTTTAAATCCTCAGATTTTGCCGAGAAAACAAGACCTCCCTTTTCCAATGCAGGGATGTATTCCCAGTTCACTTCGAATCTATGTCGGTGCCGTTCTCGAATGACCTCCCGACCGTACAGGGTCTGGATCAGGGTGTCCCTCTTCAGGAGGATATCTGTATCAGCACCCAATCTCATGGTTCCTCCCATTTTATCGATAGTTCTCTGTTCAGGAAGAAGATGGATGATTGGAGTACAGGGACAATCCATTTCCTGTGTCACTTCTGTGGTATTGGCATCGTCCATTCCCAGAAATCGAGCAAATTCGACGCAGGCTAGTTGAAACCCATAACACAGCCCCAGGAAAGGGATATTATGTTCTCGAGCATAGGCGATGGCTGAAATTTTCCCTTCTACACCGCGGGAACCAAACCCTCCAGGGACCAATATGCCATCAAAATGATCAAATGAATGTTCTGAAAGAGACTCCACATCCAGCATGTCTACATTGACCTGAATTCCAGTGGCAAATGAAGCATGTTTCAATGCTTCCTTTATGGAGATATATGAATCGGGGAGATCAACATATTTTCCCGCCAGTCCCAGATTGACACTGGTGGTCATTTCCTTGGAAATAATGGTTTTCCAGCGGGTGAGATTGACCTTCCGCCTTAACTGAAACTGATTGATTATTTTCTGTCCCACTTTCTGTTCATTCAACACCAGGGGAATTTTATAAATATCATCCACATCATGATCGCTGATAGTTTGGTCTTCACTGACATTACAGAAGAGAGCCAGCTTTTTACGGGTCTTATCCATGAGTGGGTCTTTACAGCGACACACGATCAGGTTGGGTGAGATACCTGCTTCCCGCAATACCTTCACAGAATGTTGGGATGGTTTTGTCTTCTGTTCGCCTACCACATCCAGTGAAGGAACCAACGTGACATGGACGAATACCACATCCTCTTCCAGTGAAAGTTGTCTCACAGCCTCTAAAAAGGGCATTGATTCAATATCTCCCACAGTGCCACCGATTTCCACCACTGTGAAATCCTGTTTTTCTGCAACGCTGCGAATTTCATCCATGATTTCTTCGATAACATGGGGGATTACCTGCACTGTCTTACCGAGATAATCACCTTTCCGTTCCTTTTCGATGACTCTCTGGTATACTTTCCCGGTGGTAATATTGTGATCGCGGGTGAGGTTCACATTTAAAAATCGTTCATAATTACCAAGATCTAAGTCCACCTCACCCCCATCTTCGAGCACAAAAACTTCTCCATGTTCAAAGGGAGACATGGTCCCTGCATCCACATTCAGATAGGGATCGATCTTGATTGCAGTAACTTTATATCCCATGGATTGCAAAATTTTCGCGACAGAGGCGGTGGTCACTCCCTTTCCCAGTCCTGACATCACACCACCGGTGACCACGACATACCTCATATCTGGTCGTACTGGATGATGCTTATATATGTTTTGGTTGGCATGAATATCTGTGTACTTACAGACAGAAAGACTCTTTCATGTGATCATATCTTCGGGTACGGATACCCATGCATCATGTACTGTACAGATCCCTCTCCTGTTCAGGAGTTATCAGGATCAGTAATGGGAAGATGCCTCTCGTTCACAGAATTTCTCAAATTGATGGATAAACTGTGAATAGGACGGTTCGTTTTCTATGAATTGCAGGAATTGGGAGAATTGCTTAATTGTTTTTGAATTTAAATGATGTTCCAGGATGCAGGCATCTTTTTCTGCAATTTCTGTGGGAACGAGAATGATTTTTAAAAATTTATTAAAGGTTTCATGTCTGCGTTTCACTGTGCTGGCAATATCCCTCCCTTTTTCGGTGAGCCGTACTCCTCCATATTTTTCATAGAGTACCAGCTTTTTTTTATCTAATTTACTCACCATCTCTGTGACACTGGGGGGTGTTATTCCGAGTTCATGAGCAATGTCCTTTATCCGGGCATATCCTTTCCTCTCTGTGATATTGAGTATGGCTTCCAGATAATCCTCTGCTTTCCTACTCAGAACTTTCATATATTCACCCTAAATTTAGGTATACCTAATTTTAATACTATATATAGGTTTCGACACCTCTTCTCTCTATGCGCTATCACTTCCCGGCTCACTTCCATGACCATGTTCGATGAGGAGGAAGTTAAGACTGTGTCTCTTCCTGCTGGTTGCACCGGTATATTACCAGATATTCAATCTCCACAGATGTTTCATATGGTAATACGCTCACAACCAGGGAAGGAAGTGCTTCACAGACAAACGCTGTGTAATAATGATTTTGACTGTTAAATCGGTATATGGTACCCACATATGAACCGTTGATTTCAACATCCATATTTCCTGTTCCCCTATCTTTATAATATATTATGAGAATATCGCCTTCTTTTACACTGGAGAGATGAAAATACGATTTTTTTCCTGGCCATACAGGTTTTCCCGGATGATACTGCTTGGGAACACAGGGAGGGACTGTATCTGTTATTGAAAAAATATATACATTCCCTTTATGAAATTCTAGAGAATAGAGTGTTGAATTGATTAAAATATCCTGTTGAATAGGACTCTTTTCATCGATATAGACATGAGTGAATCCATTCTTTTTCAGAATCTCATATGAAAACTGGGTGTGGGGAATGGTGGTGAGGATAGCAGTATCTGTGAATCGTTCAGGTAATTTCAGACTGCTCATGACATTGTCTCTGTGATAATAGAGATGAGAGGGAAGAAAAACGCGTCTTTGGGCAGCAACAGGAATCCATGTGGATGAATCACCGTGGGATATGAAATTGCAGACATAACTATCAGATGGCGTATTCTCCTCTAACCATCGGTATGCACAGAGCGAATCCTGGGTTACAGGAGGAGGAGAGTGAGGGAGGGTGAAGAAGGGATCGGTATATTGAATGAGTATACACATGGCAACCAATCCCAGAGCACCCCAACGATAATTGAGAGCAGATCGTATGGTTACCAGGGCCATGCCAGAAAAGACAGCCAGGGGAATTGCACTCATCCTGAAAATTAACTGAGGATTAAACATGTGCCAGAATGGAAAAAGAGAACCCAGCAGCACAGGTATGATAAAGGAACCCCAGTATATACCCAAGAACGTGTAGGGATGTGGAGAAAAAATATACTTTTTTATCAGTGTCACAATTGGTTCTCTCCTGTTATTTCTATCTCTCCCTCTCTGTTCTTTCTGAATTACCATGATTTTCTGCACCTCTGTCCCCAGATGTAACAGTGCGAAGAGGAGGAGCAGGGGACCCATTGAAAAGAGAAGTATCTGTAATTCTCCTGTTCCAGATATGAGATTTTGATGAAACCATTCTTCAAGAAACTGGATTTCCAGAGCGGTGGGAGTACGCACAGAGAATCGGGCCAGTTGAGGAACACTGAACAGGATGATACTGGCCAGGACAGGAAAGCGTTTTGGATGAATCAATATATAAAACAATATGAACAGTGCCAGTGGAAGAAAGGCATTCACATCTGTGGAAAGGCAGGCTGCACACAACAGGCCTGCCAGCAGGAAGTGATGTCTCTGTGCAGACCTGGCCACCTTGATGAGGGCCGATACTGCAGCCACCTGAAAGGTTATTCCTGCCAGTAACACATAGGACCCAGAAGCTCCCAGCTGATGGGAGAAAAAGGAGAGAAAAGCGAAGGAAAAAGCAACTGCATACCCTGTTTTTTCATCAAAAAGGGTTTTGCCCAGTAAAAAAAGTGAAATACATCCCATAGACCCTGTAAATATACCCAGGAGTGTACCGGTCGTGATGGGAGATGTTCTGGCTGCATCTGAGAGAAATGCAGTCATTCCATGAAATCCCAGAGGTTGCCCCAGGTGAGAAATTTCTGGATAAAGAGGTGAATAATCTGTGGGAAGACTGTGCAGGTGTTGAATTGACGTGGTAATCAAGAGGTGTAATTTCATCTCCTCTCCCGGAGGGAAAAAAGAAATAACATGTTCCCAGGGATACAGATAGGTAGCCATGAACAGCATGCATGCACAGAGGAATACTGTGGAGCGGGTAATCGGAGGGAAAGGAATCTTCTTCTTTTCGAGTAAAAGAACACTGCATAAAGAGATAATCAGGGGGATATACCAGTATAGAACCCATCCACAGTAATATACCACTATGGTCATGAAGGCTCCTCCATACACAAAGGAAACCAGCACATTATTCTCGTCTGGGTCAAAAAGAGAAAGAAATACCCATCCAGGAAAGAAGGTGAATAGTATCACAGCAGCACAAATTCGGACTACATCCACCGGTACTAACAAACATGCAGTGAGGGCAGACCAGAGCAAAAATATGCGCATGACATCTTTTTTTTCATAGTATATAAAAAAGCTATCTTTTTCTTCGCAGACTGATTCCAGTGAAAAACTCATACTCTAGATACAGAACCTGGCGAACCCATTATCTTTTAAAGGATTTCTTTCTAACACACTCTATGGGTAGCTTCAATCCACGCTATTCTTTTATACTGTTGATAGCTTTATTGTTTTTCATTCCTCCCACGCGGTGGTTCATTCCAATCCTGCATGTCTGTTCGGGAATTATCGTGTTTTATGTTCTCCCTGGAATTGTATTGGCTCACCGGGTGTTCCATGCCTGTTCCCGTATATCGGGATGTATACTGGCCATCATACTGGGTATGTGCTTCCACATAGTATACCTGTATGTTCTTTCCTTCTTTTCCATCCCATTCTCTCTTGCTGTGCTGCTCATTCCCAGCGTCATCTTTGCAGTACTTGCAGATTATTATCAGGTGACACTCCCTCCCACAGATACGTCTGAATATTATCTGTGTGCTGGTGCTGTGATTTTTTTTCTCCTGACTGTCACCATATCACCTGGAGAGGATGCAAATGGACACCTGCTTTTCGTTCATGAAACCCTGGAAAAAGGCATGCTTCCCCACACCTATTCTCTGTACGATACGCTCTCTGTTTCTTACCATATGGGATTCCATGCCATGGTATCCGAACTGGGATATATATCTGCCCTCCCCAGTCGGCTGCTACTCCCAGTATTGGGAGCTCTATGGGGTGTATTCACCATGATGACATCCTATCTCTGTCTGCGAGCGATGTATGGAAAAAAAGCAGGTATTGTGGGAGGATTTCTGGTCTGTTTTGCCGCTATTCCTCCCCTCTATTATCTCTCTTTTGGGGCCTATGCAAGCATGCTTCTTTTTGCTCTCCAACCGCTGGCTATCTTTCTCATCTATGCATCTAGAAAATGGTGGGATTTTCCCTTGATTTCCCTGGTGTTGGCTGCAGGATTCATGTCTCACACAGCCTTTATCTTGCTGTGGATCCCTCTTGCAGTCCTGGTGCACCGTTATAAGCTGCTCATACCTGCCTGCCTGATGAGTCTTGTCCTCTCCACCCCTCACCTCATGAGACTCCAGCCCGGATATTCACCACAGGAAATTGTTCAATTGATGCAGCTCTGGGCGGTGCCTGAAACCTTTCGAATTGAAATGCTTGCAGAGAGAATCGGTATCTTCATGGTCATCTGTGGAACAGGAGGGATACTCTTTTTACAGAAGAGAAACCGTACTTTTTTTATCGTCTGGATATGCTCACTGGCTGGTCTTGCCCTCCTCAGCACCCTCCACATTTCCTTTCCCTTTCATTTTATATTTCTGGCTAATCGTCTCATAGATTTCATGTTTCTTCCCCTCGCTCTTCTTTCAGCCATTTTTCTCTGTGAAATCTTTAAGGGAAAATATATTATTTTTTCACTTCTTCTCATGTTTTCCCTGGTACCTCATATGTATGCAGCTCCCCGATATTCACAGGACATCATCTTCAATGCCGAATCTGAAGATTTCACTGCAGATTACAAGGGAATTCAGTGGATAGTGGATAACACCCCTCCTGATGCCATTATCCTCAATGAATGGTGGACCGGTACTGGTTCTGCATGGATCACCTCTCTGGGAGACAGACAGCTGATATTTCCCTACCTGTATGTGCATGATCACTTCCTGGATACCTTATCTGTTGCCCAGCGCGGACGGGATGTATTGTGGGTTTCCCTGGCTCCTGATTCTGAACAGGCACACATCCTGTTGAGAGCATGGGGGGTGGATTACATCTTCCTCTCTTCCTATGTGGAAGATCGAGTACGCTGGAGAAGGGATTCCTGGAACATAACTCACATGATCTCCAGTCCCCATTACACACTGGTATTCAATGAGGAAGACACCTATGTATTCAAGGTGCACCTCTCCCCATGGAACGCTTCCCAGATTCTCCCTGTACATGTCCCCGACATCCAAACCCCTGTGCCAGGTTCTCTACAGCCTTTGATACTGTTCACCTATCATGATTTACATCTTCAGCCGGTCACAGTCGCTTCGGAGCGGGGAGTAGTGGCAGAGTTTCTCCTGCTGGGTTCAGGAAACCAGATAACAGTGCCTCTTCCCTATGATCCTTCTCTGAGGGTGAAGTCTTATTCTCCCTGTGAACCTGAATCCAGGACACTGGTATTTAATCTCCCCGGATATGCTCTTGGGTCCATGAGCCTTTCCTGGGATTGGAGCATCGGTCCACCCTACCTGCTGGAAAGAGATGGTCATCTCTACACTTACGGTGTACATGCCCTCAGAATCGTATATTATGATCTGTGGCCAGGAAATGTAGATGTAAATATATTGATAGATAAAAAATGGGAATCTCTAGCTGTTATTGAAAGAACAGGCGACGGATCGGTAAAAGAGCTTCTCTTACTTCTCCCTGATTCTCCTGTACCCCTAGATATAGGATTTTTTGTCCATGGTGCCCCTTTTTCTGTCATTTCCTTTGCAGTAGAAGAGTAAAGTTACTATTATAACCGTAAGTTTTATATAGAATGGTGGTGTACATGGTCCATGAAACCGGGTTTCATTGTACTTCTCCTGGTCCCTCTGATTGCAGGGACCCTAGAATTCCCTGTAGAACGGGTAATTGATATGGATATATGTGATATTGATAATAATAATACAGATGACTACATTTTTGCCTGTCATAAAATTGTATCTGATCCCTGGGATCGGGGTGTCATCTATGTATTCGAAAACAATCAATTACAGTGGTATTATCATCTCTCCTCGGTGATCAATGCAGTCACTGCCCATGATCTCGATGGTGATGGTATCAAGGAAATCATAGCAGCCAGTGATATACTGCTGGATAGGGGATATCTCTATGTATTCGATGCACAGGGGACTCTTAAATGGAGCAAATGGCTTCCAGGACGGGCAAAACATCTCTACTGTTATGATAACACCATCTGTGTTAATTTATATGGCCAGGGGGAGAGAATTCTCTTTTTTGATGATAAAGGAAGATGGCAAAATGATTTGCCGGTGAATGGCAGTATTTCCACATTCATAGTGGAAGACACTACCAATGATGGATTTAAAGAACTAGTAGTATCGGGAATCGTGAATAATAAATGGGAACACTTCATTGAGGTATATGATCTACAGGGCACTGTCCTGTGGAATTTTGAAACAGATGAACATATCAATGATTTCTTCTTCTCTGATATCGATGCTGATGGAATCCAGGAAACGGTCATTGGTTCCTATGATACTTTATTTATCACCCGGGGCGGACATATTCTGGGAGAAATCGAACTTCCACCCCCCATTCTCCATGTAGATCTCATAAATGATCAGATTCTTGTGGTAAATAGCACATCCATGTTTCTTTTGGATGTCACACAGATTCTCGCTTCTTCAGGTGAACTCGTTCCTATATCCGAGTATTACACCATGATCAGCAGCGCCCTTGAAATTGAAGTCAGCCCTCATTTTGTATTTATCCGGGATGTGGATCACGATGATATTGCAGAAATACTGGTGGGGGAAGGACCTTCCCTTCACACGTTCCATACAGAGGATTTTGGACCCCCCGAAGAAGTCATAACTGTTCCTGCAGAAGCACTAGAAGTATCACCCCCGGAAGAAGCAGTAGAAGAGGAAGCAGCAGAAGAGGAAGCGCCACTCTATGCAATCACCATCTGTGAAGTACAGTATGATGCTCCCGATGATGACAATGACAATCTCAATGAAGAATGGGTGAAATTGTGTAATGAAGGTGATACCGATATCGATATGACAGGATGGACCCTGGAAAATTACATTGGTATCTATTTTGAATTCCCTGATGGATTCATCTTACCAGCAGGAGCATCGATCATCATCCATTCTGGAGCAGGGGAAAATTCAGATACAGACCTATACTGGAATCATTATGTGGAAGTATGGAGAAACACCGGAGACACCATAACCTTACTGGACGCCGATGGGAACATAGTAAAGGAATATGAATGGAAGGAAGAATAACACCCTGTTTTTATGATCTGAGAAAAGATTATGTACCCGCATCGCTATCAGTGATCATGGAAATTACCATCCTGGGATCTGGAGGATGTACTCGTATACCACGTCCAGGATGCAGGTGTCCGGTGTGCACCGAAGCCAGGCAAAAAGGAATTCCGTACTCCCGTTCTGGACCATCCCTCTTTCTCCATGATAGTAATGCACTCTTTGATACTCCAGAAGATATATTCCAGCAGCTCAACAGAGAGGATATTGACCAGGTTGACTCCATTTTCTATACTCACTGGCATCCAGATCACACGCTGGGAATGAGGGTCATAGAACAGCTGAACATGGATTTTCTAGGTGAGTATGTGCATGAGCCACTCCATGGAACCCCCATCAGGGTCTGCGCAGTGAAAGGCGTGATGGAAGACCTGCTCTCAATACAGTCAATATATGGATCCTTTTTTACCTATTATGCAGCTCATGACCTGATTGCACTCACTACCCTCACCGAAAATTGTCCCCTGAAAATCGATTCTATAGAAATTACACCCATTCTCACGCCCGGATCATCTTCTCCTCTATCTCCTCTCAAGGCATCTCTTTTTGTGATAGCAGACCATGAAAAAAAGATGATATATGCGTCATCTAACTGTGCTCCTTTTGATTCTCTCCTCACCCCTCCATTACTTCAGGACAGTGCGCTCTTAATCATCGGTGATATCCTGCCGAAGGGTCCTCTGAAGGGTGGATATCGCATTTCCCCGAAAAATCCGCTCAGGGAGGAGATGATTACCCTCCATGAACTGGTGAATATCATATCATCGCTGGGTATTGAGAGAACAATAGTAGTTCACATTGAAGAAGAGTGGGGAAAATCCTACACCGATTACAGGCAGATGGAAAAACAATACAGGGAACACAATATTTATTTTGGATATGATGGTCAGAAAATACACCTGTAGATTCTCTTTTCTGGAAAAGGTGGGAAGGAGTGATCTGAATCCAAAACCATAAAAGGTATAACAACGCCACCATGCTCATGGACAGTCTAGAGTACTTCAAAAAATCGTATTTTGCAGTGGATGGACTCTGGTTTCTCATGATCGAAGAGGAAACATCCTTTGAAAATGCACTGGAGATTGATAAAAAAGTGTGGAAGGTGATGGCCAAGATACAGGCCAGGACTGCAAAAACGCTGAGGAAATCCTTTATTGAAGGATTACGGCTCAAATGGGATTCGGAAGGGTATACCTATGAGATCAAAAAAAACGTGGTGGAAATTACGGAATGCCCCTGGTGGAAAATCATGAAACAATCGGGAAGAGAGCATAAGGGAAGTAAAATTGGTACTCTTATCTGTCCAATCATCTATAATGGATGGGCTCAGGAATATGATGTTCCCTACACAGCAGTTTTCGATACCCGTATCTGTCAGGGAGATACTCACTGTAGATTACGATTTAAGAAACAACCTGTTGAATAGATCACGGGCTCGAGAAGGCACCTGCATGGCCTGATGTTCACAGAGTTCGACACAACAGAAACAGGAAACACACCGATCTCTATCAATGACAGGATATGCTTCCATAGTTATGGCAGAAACTGGACATTTTTCTGCACATTCTCCACATTTAACACACACAGATTTCTGGAGATGCGGTTTTATTGCCAGAAAATCATAATAGCGAGAGCTCAGGGGGGTGATGAAACTCACCAGCCCCTTTGAAGGTACTGTAAAAGAGGGGAGGGGGGTGGGGGTTCCTTCAATTTCCATGGAGGAAAGAGAGATTTCTCCCAATCCCTGTTCCTGTGCGTAGGAGAGCATGGGTATTTTCTCAGGATCGAGACCCATCATATGAGCCATTACTGCATCCAGTTCCACACCATTATCAGAAGCCAGCACCTTACCTATGTGCCGGGGATGTCCACTGGAGGGTCCATTCCCTTCCATACCTACTACAGCATCCATGATGGAAAGATCGGGTGGTCTGATACGGTACACATCTACCAGCGCCCGGGAAAATTCTGTCAGTGAGCGGGCTCTGGAATGGATCATAGACTTTTCTTCTCCCGGTAAGATACCAAACATATTTTTTATAGCCCCGGTGATAATAGTCTGAAGATGAGTCTTGAATTTGGGAACATTGAGGATATACGGTGCAGAAAGCACTTTTTCAGACACCACCAGTGTGGAAAAGTATGATGATGCTACAGGGACATCCTTTCCCTGGGTGAGGGGAGTGAAATGACCCTGTGCTGCCTGATATATACCTGCTTTCTGTGCTTTTTCCAAGATATTATGACTTCCAGCAGGATTATCTCCTACAGTGACAGTAAGATCACAGGACAGACAATAAGAAACCAGTGCCCTGACCAGGGAGGGGTGTGAAGTCACATGGCTCTCTGGAGAAAATCCTCCCAGCAGATTAGGTTTGATCAGTACGTCTGTGGTGGGGGGAGAAAAATGGGAAAAAATGGTATCCACTGCGTGATCTATGGTTTCATATGCTGCATCGAGGATGAGTACTGCACACATACTATCTCACCCTGTATATGTATTGTAGATTAATCTTCCTGAGAGGATTCATAATAATCAAACCAAAATCCAGTCTTCTGTACATAATCCAGTTCGGCCTGGAGGAGTTCCAGATGGGTTTTTTCAAACTCGATGAGAGAATCAAAGAGAGATTCCAATTCTTCCTGTGCCCATTGTGTATAAAATTGAATGGACTCTTTCTCCATGTCAATTGCTATGCGCAGGGCTTCCACTTCCCCCGAATATTCTGAAATTGTTCCTGTAAAGAAAGGAATATTTTTTGCTGACTGTTGAGGATAGAGATTCATAAACATGTTCTTGAGGCTCGTAATGTGTTCTTTTTCTTCACGAGCAAGTTGAGAAAACATTTTTTTTCCTGTTTTATTCTGGGTGTGTGTTTCTGCATCCTTATAGAAATGGAATCCCTTATGTTCCAGTTCCAAGGCAGTGCTTAGAATTTTTGCTTTATCGACCATATATGCACATGGAAGTGAATCATAAAAGCATTTCCAGTACCTGCATTAACCAATCTCAGAGGAGAAGATCTGCTGATCTCCGAAAGATTTAAATAGGAATATCCGTCTTTAATCTCCCATTGCGGTTTAATATGTGTGATTTTGAGGAGTATTCCATGAATCTCAGTCAATTAGGGTGGGATTCCTTTTTTCAGGATCACTTTACTTCCTATGAATCCAAAGGATTTTCACCCGCACGGATAGCTCTGGAAGAGCGAACCCTGTATACTGCCTACAGCGAACTAGGTGAGCTTACGGGAAAAGTTACTGGACGATTCCGGTATCATGCCACGGCCAGGAAAGAATTCCCTACAGTAGGTGATTGGGTGGCCATAAAGGGCAATAAGACCACGGGGAGAATGGCAATTCATGGAGTACTGCCCCGAAAAACCACATTTACCAGGATGATGACCAATAAAGACAAGACAACAGAAGAACAGGTTATCTCTGCCAACATCGATGTCATATTTCATGTTATCGGGTTGGATTCATCTATTCATTTGCGCTCCATTGAACGGTATATTGCCCAGGCAGCTACCAGTGGAGCTGACCTGGTTATTGTGTTAAATAAGGTAGATGTATGTGATGATCCAGCTCAAAAGGAAGAAGATGTTAAAACTATAGCGGAAAAGATACCTGTCATTACCATGAGTGCTCTTCAAAAGATCAATATGTCCCCCTTTCTCACTTATCTTCCCCCCAAGAAAACGGGAACACTGGTCGGTCTTTCAGGAGTGGGAAAATCCACACTGATCAATGCTCTGGCAGGAGAAGAGATGCAACCCACAGGCACGGTCAGGGAATCTGATGCCAGAGGAAGACATATCACCACGAAACGGGAATTGATCATACTTCCTCATGGAGGGCTGCTCATAGATAATCCGGGAATGCGAGCCTTCGCCCTGAATGTGGATCAGGAAGAACTGGATGACTCATTTGAAGACATCGCAACTCTCATGCAGCAGTGTAAATTTACAGACTGTGGGCATACTGTTGAACCTGGGTGTGCTATCCAGAAGGCACTCCAGGATGGAACACTGGATAGAGATCGGTACAATAATTACCTGAAATTACAGAAAGAATTACGGTTTCTAGCGATGAAAAAAGATCGGAAAAAATACCGGGATACAGTGCGAAAGATAGACAAATATATCAGAAAGACCCAGTCCTGGAAAAAAAAGGTTTCCCAATAAAGATGATGAGGTATGCTTTTCTACTCAAGCAGGATGTGTACAGGGATATTCGAACACGGGGAGTATCATTTTTTCTGTGGGCCCTGTGTACCATCACTTTTTGTTTTTCATAGCGTGTTTTTCATATGATTTTCCTTTACTATTATATCATGTTTTTCCGAATATATTGATATACGCGCCAAAAAGAAGTCGTAATAATGAAAAATCCTGGGGTTCTACAATACATGTAGGCAGGGAATACTATGCAATAAAACAACATGTATTATGCATGGTAATTGCATACGCAGCGTTAAACTTATAAATAAGTTACGTTTTATGATAGTAGCACTTATACCTGATAGTATCTACAATCGCTTACAGACCTTTATATAATCGGATTATATACTGCCATGGAGAATCTCTCATGAAAAAAATCAATCTCGGTGCCTTTGTCATAAAAAAAATCCTCGGGTCGCTCATCACCATTTTCCTGGTGATGTCTGTGTTATTTGTGTTGCTCCATTCGGTAGCAGGAGGGGATATGGTGACTCGTTTGGCACCTTTTGCAGGAGCAGAGGTAAAAGAACAGTTGCGAGAATTGTGGGGACTGAACGATCCCCTGTATGAACAGTATCTCATCTTTATGAAAAAAGTGTTCACTCTGGATTATCGGTTAACCTATGATGAGACAGAGACATCTCTTGATTTACTCCTTTTTTATATGCCCTATACCATCCTGCTTTTTGGAACCGCAACCATCATAACATATCTCACTGGATTTTTCATGGGTATTCGATTATTGGTGCGAAAAAACAGTAAAATACGGCATCTCGTTACCGGGATTGCCGTAGTATTCTATGCTGTACCTGCCTTTGTACTGGTAGTGTATTTGAAAAATTGGTTCATGTTTAAATATGAAATCTTCCCTCCCATTACTGCTATTTTCCAGGGACCTGATGCTTTTCCCGATGGAGTAACCCTGATGGACCATCTGGCAAATATCAAAATTATCCTTCCCTCCATGTCTCTCCCTCTCCTGGTGCTGATCATTATCGGACTGGCACGCCCTCTTCTCTTATTGAAAGACCACATGGTCACCATGCTGGGAGAACCCTTTGTGCTCACTGCCCGGGCAAAGGGATTGAAAGAAAGCCAGGTGATTTCCAAACACGTAGCCCGGTGTGCGCTCCTCCCTCTTTTAAGTGATGCATCCATTAATCTCCCCCTTATAATCAGCGGGGGAATCATTATTGAATATATCTGTAACTGGCCCGGAATCGGAACTCAATTATTTTATGCTCTCAAGGTTCTCTATTATCCCACCATTTCTGCTGCAATCTTTCTGTTAACAGTCATTCTGGTAAGTTCCATGATTATAGTGGATACTGTCAATGCCTATCTTGACCCACGGGTGAATGTATGAACGGATGCAGGGTGAATTGACATGCCATCATGTTTTATCTGTACAAAAGACATTACAGATCAACGAAATGCACTTTATTGCAGACATTGCAACACAGTATTTCATAGACAATGCTTTTTCAATCAATTCTACTATGAGAGAACCTGTCCCTCCTGTCACCGAAAAATCACTTTCGATGATATGCATACCGGGATGCCCTCTTCCCTGAAGGATTCTCAATTCATTTCTGTTCCCACACCATCCTCCAGTGGCGATACTCCTGCCAGTTCAGGCTATCGGATATCACCTGCACTCCACCGAACACTGCTCATTGAACGGCCCATCGCCTTCAGGGCAAAACGAGGAGTAGGTGCCAGATTGAAAAGATTCTTCACCACTGATCCAGAACGGGCAGGAATGATGGGGAGGTTCCTGGGGAATACAAAGGGAAAGGTGGGACTGATTATGCTCATGATCACCATCACCATTGCAGTATGTGCTCCCCTCTTGATTCTCTATGATCCAGTGGTCTACCTGGCTGAAGACGTGGAATATGTCAATCACCCACCTACCTGGAAATATCCCTTTGGTACCGATGTTTTTGGGAGAGATATTTACAGCCAGGTAATCTGGGGATTCCGATCTGCGCTCATCATAGCACTTCCCTCGGCCCTCATCATTGGAATCATCGGTACTGTGGTGGGATTGACTTCGGGGTATTATGGAGGAATCGTAGATAGTGTGCTTCAGAGAGTTAACATGACCTTCCTGGTGTGGCCCTCTGTCCCCCTGGTTGCCCTCATTGTGTTTTCCTGGGGAGCCACTCATGCCCTTCTGGCTGTGATTCTGGGAGTAGCATTTACGCTGTGGCCCACCACAGCCCGAGCCATCAGGGCCGAAGTCATGAGCCTGAAATCCCGTTCCTTCATCGACGCAGCACGCATTTCAGGAGCCACAGCCCGGAGAATCATCTTCCGCCACATTTTACCCAATGTGATACATATTGCTTTTCTCTATATGACTCTGGCCGTAGCCTCTGCCCTGGTGCTGGAGGCCACCTTTAATTTCCTGGGATTGACCAGCCCGGCAGTCATAACCTGGGGATCCATGCTGTCTTTCTCCTATTTTGCCAACACTGCCCGCTTTGGAACAGGAGGGGGTATGGCATGGTGGGCTATTGTACCTCCCGGTCTGGCCATCGCTTTCGTAGTGCTGAGTTTCTATTTCATATCCACCGGGTTGAGAGAATCCATTACTACCAGACAGAGAAAGATATGATTTTTCAAGGTCGGAGTCTTTGAAAAGGCAGATTTTGAGTAATTGTACCTCCATGGATCTATCTTTTTCTCCCTAATACAATACCTTTTTAACCGATAATGTGAATCTGATGCAATGACTATTATCGATACGGCTGTGGAAGAAGGTGTAGATTATGCCGATCTTCGCCATGACAGAAAAACAGTCTACAAATTACTGAGAAAGAACGGGATTCCCATCACTCATGGAGTCCAGGTCGATGCTGGGTTTTGTCTGCGAGTGTTGGTGGATGGAGCCTGGGGATCAGGAATTGCTACCAGAGAAAGGGATCTCCCCTCCTTACTCACCTCGGTGATTAAGGCTGCTCGTTGTCAAAAAAGAATCCATAAAATACGAGTGAAAGAAGCACCAGCTGAGACTGTGGCCTATGACAGGAGGGCCAGCATTCAGGTCATGAATGAAGATAATTCCGATTTCTTAAAAAGCCTGGAAGACTGTGCACATGACCAGAGTCATCGTCTTTCATCCACCACCCTGCTCCTGCAGGGTATTGAACGATCCATGGAAATTGAAACTTCAGAAGGAAGACAGGTAACTTCACGCATCGACAGAACGAGTTTACGCATAAATCTTTTCTGTAGAGAAGGTTCCACAATCGAAACTCGTACCCGAACATGGGGCGGAATAGGAGGAATGGAATACATCGCGGCACATGAGCATGATATCACCCAGGAAACTGCTCAGTTGGCTCGAGAAGCCCATATACTGGTGGATGCAGATCATTCCCCTTCTGCCATCATGGACTGTGTGCTCTCTCATACCCTTACAGGTACATTAATACACGAAGCATTTGGACATGCAGTGGAAGCAGATTCAGTGATTTCCAATGAATCCATCCTTGCCGGAAAAATAGGAGAGAAGGTGGCTGAAGAATGTATTACAATGATAGATGACCCTACAGCACCTCTCTTCGGTCATTACCTGTATGATCATGAAGGAATCAAGGGTCACAGGACACCGGTAGTAAAAGATGGAATCCTCACTTCATATCTGCATTCCCGTGAAACTGCTGCTCACCTGGATTGTCCCCCTACAGGCCACTGTAAGGCAGAATTTTATTCCAATTTACCCATTGTGCGACAGGGAAATACCATATTGGTACCGGGGGATCATGCCGATGAGGAATTGATGGAAATAACTCATGGGCTCTTCCTGGGAGACTCAGCAGGAGGTCAGGTCAACGTGGCCGAAGGGACCTTCACCTTTGGTACCCAATTCACCAGGGAAATCCGTGACGGCGAACTGGGTAGATATTTGAAGGGGTGTTCTCTCTCTGGAAATATACTGGAAACCATGAAAAATGTACAGGCAGTGGGGAAGAGTACCATAGATATTGCTGCAGGATGTGGTAAAGGACAGATGGATCTGCAGGGAAGATCCATGCCTCAAATACGATTACAGAAGGTGATGATAGGTGGTCGAGGTTCATAACATTCTCAAGTATGCTGAAAAAAGTGGTGCACAGGAAGCCGAGATCCTGACTGACCATACTCGATTTACATATGCACGATTTGAAAGTGGTGAACCCCAGCAAACACTGGTGGGAGATATTACCGAATATGCTGTACGGGTACGGGTGGATCATGCCCTGGGATTTGCATATTTCACCGATAACTGGCAATCAGCGGTGAAAAAAGCCCTATCGCTGGCAGAAAAAGGATATCAGCATGAATCCTGCCCATCCTTCGTCACTGCCACTCCACCCACTCCTCTTCATCTGTCTGATCCCTCTATTGGGGCCGTAACGTTAGATGTGCTCATTTCCGATCTAACAGATGGGACTGCCCTCATAGACGATCCACGGATCCTAGCTCACACAGGATCGGCCCATGTGGCCCATTCTACAGCAGAAATTGCCAGCACATCAGGAGCGCATCAAGTAGAATCCAGTACCCTTGCTTCTGCACGCATGGCGTGCCGTGCATATGAGACAGATTATGGGATAGGGGCTGCTCATGTCCATTCTCTGGCCTATGATATTGATATCGAGGGTGTATGTGAGAAAGCCCAGCACGATGCACTGGCTCAACTGGGGAAAGAACCTCCCCACCCGGGGAAAAAGCAGGTTATCTTATCCCCCAGAGTATGTGCAAACCTTCTGGTCTGTGCAGCAGTGCCTTCTTTTTTAGGTCACAATGTGGAAGAGGGACGATCGGCACTCACCTGTGGAGATACGGTGGCTGCCCATCACCTCCAGCTCACCGAAACCCCGCTGACTCATGGTCCCCAGGGGAGAAGTTTTGACGATGAGGGAATGCCTTCTCAATCTGTGGAACTCATCTCAGATGGGACTGTAGATGCTTTTCTCTATGATCGGTATTATGGTCAGAGCACAGGAAGTGGAATCCGATACGGGCAATATCGGGGGAGGACACTGAAAGAACCACCCCTTCCCTGCGCCACATCTCTTTTTTTACGGGGATCATCCTCTCCCCTGGAAGAGATGATTTCTTCTGTGGATGATGGCCTCATGGTCATAGATGAAACAAATTCTCATGCCTCTAAATCCCAGTCGGGTCTATTTTCCATTGCCGTGACCTCGGGATTTGAAATTAAAAAGGGAGAAATTACAGGCCCTGTGAATCGCTGCATGATTTCTGGTCTGGCCTTTGAAGATTTCCTTCCCAATGTAACCTGTATCTCTACAGAACGAGAGCTGCATCGATCCTTTGTCTATCCCACCTACGTGGATACAGGGTATGTCCTGGTGGATGGTCTGAGGATCACTGCCTGAATCCCTTTTCTCCTATCAGAGGAACAAAAGTACACCCGCCATGATAGGTTGTCTCAAGCCTTCCCTCTGCAGTTTTTTCTGCAACCTGCAATTCCTGGTACCAGTGGCGAGATCCCACAGGACACACAATCATTCCTCTCACTGTGAGTTGATCGATCCAGGGCTGTGGTATCTTGGGGGCTGCTGCAGTGGAAATGATGCGGTTATAAGGTGCTCTTTCAGGATAGCCCAGGGTGCCGTCACCCACCACCACGGGTATGCTGTACCCTGCTGATTCCAGATTTTTTCTCCCCCATTCGGCCAGCTCGGGGATCCGTTCAATTGTCACAACATGATCTTCCCCCACAATTTCAGTAATGAGTGCACCATTGTATCCTGACCCACATCCAATTTCCAACACAGATGTTTCTGGATGCAGCTCTGCTACCTCCAGCATGATGGCAATCATGGAAGGTGCAGAAATAGTTTGGCTCTGTAAGATAGGAAGGGGTGAATCATGATAGGCACTGGTGGCATGTTCTGGAAGGACAAATTTCTCCCTGTCTACTGCGAGAAATGCAGCCTCCACTGAGGATGTCCTGATATAGCCATTCTTTTTCAACCAGGTTACCAGAGATTCCCGATCCATGTTCTCACCATATCACATCTATATGCGCTCCACATCGGGAACATGTCGTATCGGTAAGTCCCACTGGAGAGGCTGAAAATCCCCTCCTCGTAATAACTGGCTGCTGACAGTTATAGCAGTAGGTATTATCTCCAGAATGACTGGGCACATTTCCGATATAGACATATCGAAGCCTTTCCCGGGCAATAGAAAGGGCCTTTTCCAGAATTTCAAGAGGAGTAACCGGCGCCTGGAGAGTATGACGGGGGAAATAACGGGAGAAATGGAGCGGTGTTTCTTCTCCCAGCGAGGCCACCCAGTTCACCAGACGGGTGATTTCCTCGGGTGAATCATTCTGCCCGGGTATGAGCAGGGTGGTAATTTCCACCCAGGCAGAGGATTTGGCAATCTCAATTGTACGTAATACAGGAGATAACGTTCCATTACACAGCTTCCTGTAAAAATGGTCTGTAAAGGATTTCAAATCCACATTCAATGCATCAATCACGGGTAAGAGGGCCTTCAATGGTTCTTCATTGATATACCCATTGGTCACCAGTACATTAGAAATCCCCCGTTTCCTCGCTTCAGTGGCGGTGTCAAATACAAATTCATGCCAGATAAGGGGTTCATTATAGGTATAGGCAATACTCTTACACCCACTATTAATGCATGATTCGATGATTTCCTGGGGAGTCATCCTGTAGGTGGGAGCAGAACCCTGGGATATTTCAAAATTCTGGCAAAAGCTACAGGCCAGATTACATCCTACCGTGCCCACCGAGTAAGCCATGCTCCCTGGATAAAAATGATAGAGTGGTTTCTTCTCAATAGGATCTACCCCTTCAGAACTCACCTGTTCATAAATGAGGGAATAGAGAATGCCATCATGATTTTCCCGTGCATTGCAGATGCCTCTCTTTCCATCTACAATAACACATTCATGGGGACAGAGATGGCACTGGACCCTATTGTTCTGTAGTTTTTCATAGAATCGCGCTTCTTTCATCTTTCTTTTTTAAATGTGAATACATTTATAGTTAATCACTACCTTCCTCCCAAAAAAACAGGCCGGAGTGTTATAGTTTATTAAAATGATCTGCTGTTTTCATAGGTTATGAATAAGAAAAAAAATGATATTTTCTGAAAGAAAAATGTGAAGAAGATCACTTTATCTTCTTTTCACTTCATATGAGATAATCTATGATCCACAGGTACAGATAAGAGATAGTAAACTCCCTTTATACAATCTTAGATACTTCTTCGGCTGTTCGCTTCATGTCCAAAAATACCAATCCCAATTTAGCATCTTTTCGAGCCAGAGCGGTAAGGACTGCATTTTCTCCTGAAGCCATCAGCACCACATATCCATTCTCTCCCTTCACATAGACCTCTGAAAGTCCTCCTCTTGCCAGTTCGGTGGCTGTCCTTTCTCCCAGGGACAGCATGGCAGCAGACATGGCAGCAACTCTGTCCTCTTCTACATCCCGTGGTAATGCAGAGGCAATCATCAGACCATCCACCGATACCACAGCCGAGGCCTCGATATCGGGTGTTGTTGCTTCTAAATCCTTCAGCAGGTCAGTAAGCTCATCAATTTTAGATTTAGCCATTCAATCTACCTCTTTGTTTCTATTAGTAATCACGCATTTAAGGTTTTCCATAATACCATTCTCTGATGGAAAACAGAATTCCCTCATTTTTTGATTTTTTTCCCAGTGTACTCTCTGTTAGAACCACTTCCTGATCCCTTTCTCACCAAAAATGTGCCAGGTAGTCATACACAAAAACAAGAATAAACACATACATATTCCGGGAATGACTGGATCATATGGTAATTGAAATATTCTCCACAGGAGTGCTGTACTCCCTCCCCCCAGACATGAATAAAATGCAGCATCTGGTGTCCCTGGCTTTCCCAACAAACAAAACAATATGGGGATAAACACACCTGCTGCATACACAGAGGAAGAAAAGAGTATGGAATCCATAATAGAATCAAAATAAAAGCAGAGTATCACAGATACTATTCCTGCACACAGGGTGAATATGCGGAGAGATTTCACAGAAGAATGGTCCTGCATGAAGAGATCATGGGAAAGAGTTCCCCCTGCTACAATGAGAAGAGAATCTGCTGTAGACATAATCACCGCCAGTAAGGTAACCATCAAGAGCATCCCCCCCAGCCCCGGAAAAAATTCCACCAGCAAAGCAGGGAGGGCGAAATCTGGTTCTACAGTGCCCTGAAAATATACAAAGGCTGCACCTCCCAGAATCACTGCTGCCAGGGTAAGCAGGACATCCCAGAGAGCTGTAATCCCCATTCCCAGCCGGGCTATCTGGGGAGATCGAGCAGCATACATTCGTTGATGAATATCTGGGGCAATGAAATTCGATGCAAAGATAATGACAATCCAGGCCAGAATAACATCCACTGATACATATCCCACAGGATCCAGATGCACAGGATCCAGCAGGGCCATTTCCTCATGGAGGAGACTCCACCCACCCATCCGTATGAGAGTATAGGGTACAGCCACTGCCAGACCTCCTGCGAGTAGCACGAACTGGATGAAATCGGTGATAGCTACAGCCCATAATCCACCTAAAAGCGAGTATCCCATGACAGTAGTTGCCGTGACCAATATGGCTTGATGAAAATCCCATCCCAGTACTGCAGACATCACATAAGCACCACCCAGGAGTTCCCCCGATACAATGCCCATACAGTACAATGAAATAAATATGGCTCCCACTGTTTGAGTTCTTCTCCCATAATTTTTTTTTAAGATATCGGGAATAGTTAACACTGCCAGTGCCTGGAGATTTTGAGAGAAAAAAAGCGCTATCATGAACAGGGAAGTGGTGGTAGCCAGGGCAATCCATATCATGGAATAGCCTGATTCGTAAATCCATCCGGTATATCCTGTAATGGCTGCAGCACCAGTCCATGTAGCCATTAAAGTGGCAGCAGTTAATGGAAGATTTAATTTTTTTCCTGCAATTAAAAAATCTTCTATCTTTTTTAATTTTTTTGAAGAGAATAGTCCTATAAAAAGCATGACAGCAATATATACACATACGAGCAAGACAAAATAACTGTTACTCCCCATGCCCTTCACCATGCCCCTGTAATACTACCAATGAAAATAATGCTCCTGAACCGAGAATATAGAGGACCAGTATCAGCTCATATGGTTGCATGCCCTGGATGAGGAGATACCTCAATAAAAAGGTAAGCCCTTATTCATCATTATGCACAGGGAGCGTAATATAGATATCTGTATACAAATTCGTTGGTATCTACTCCTCAAGATTACACAGTATCAAAAAGAAAATTATTTATACATGGTAATCATTGAAAAAGAGAGGTGAATATGTGGCTGAGAAGAAGAAAACAGATATCAGGTTTCCATTTTTCAGGATCAGAGAGGATGAAGAAGGCTCCTACGTCAAAGTAGGTCCCATAGAGGTAACCGATACAAAAACGACGGAAGAAGCCAATGTAGGACCCCTCCATATTCGCGAGGGTTCAGTATCATTCAAAAAAGATACCGGCGGAATACTGGAAGGATTTGCCTGGGCAGTGTTTTTCATTTTACTGGGCTCTGTTTTTTTATACGGAAATATAGTCCATCGGGAACCTGTGGGAATAGTGCCTATAGGTGTAGGTATCATCTGGTTAACCTTGAACTATGCTCGACATCGCAAAAATATCCCGGTGAGTAATTTCACTGTAGCCCTGGGAATCATTGCTTTGATCTGGGGAATCTCAGAACGGTTTGTACCCGAAATGAATTTCATAGCGTTAATTGCCCTGGCCATCGGAATCGCACTGATCGTCCATTTCGGGAGAAAAGCGTCTTCATAAATCAAACTCTCACGGAGATTTTTTCTTATATCTTTCTCCCTCTTTTATCAGGAGCCCTTCATCCAGCAATTCACGAAGTGCTAACTCTACATCGATTTCATCTAACCCAGATTGAGTAATCAGATCATCCTTGGTCATTTCCTCTTTCAGAAGCCCCAGCACTGTTTCTACTACTTCGTCTCCTTCTAAAATATTAAATTCTTCTATTTCTTCAATAGATTCTTTTTCTTCAAATGAAACTTTTGATTTATCTGATTCTAATGGAGCGTGAGAAGAAGATTCAGCCTGTTCTCCAACTGCTTTTTGGGCAGACATCCTGTGTTCAGGCTGGTTTCTGCTTTTGGGCGCTGATTTTTCCTGTTCTGATACTCTCTGGGGCTGTGGAGAGGGAGGCTGCTGAACCAGTTCTGGTGACTGTCCCTGGGAGGGAGTCAGAGGAACAGCTACGTCAGATTGGATATATACTTTCATCAAATCGAGTTCTCGTAATATCCATTTATTTGGTGTGATTTTAGAAATGATCTGTGGACTCAGATAGATTTCATCATTGTATTCCCGCACCTTTCCCACAATATCCACCAGATCTCCAGGATGAAATTGTGCAAGCCTTTCCACATCCTGTCTCCATCCTTTCACACGGATAGTTTCAGTACCATCATCCACGGTGAGTGATGTATAACTTTGATCATCTGTGAGGAAGGTATCCACCAGAGTACCAACGATTCTCACTTCTGACACCTTCCCGAAAATGGTGTCCAGCTGAGATCTATCATACACCCCTTCCACAATGTGTCTGATATAGAGTTTTTTAGCAGTCATTCAGAAGGTATATGAAAGAATCTATAAAAAAGGTTACTATTACAGCTTCCAAATTTCAGGCAGATATTCGCTTAGTTCGAAAGCTTTTTAAGAACAATCAACATAATATGATATGGTGACCGAAATGAATAAATATGTAATCATTTTGGTAGGAATCATTGCTATTCTCATTGGTATCTTTACTCTGATTCCATCCTATGGATTAGGCTGGTATAAAGAACTGATCGATCTCATTAAAGGAGGTCTCGGTCTGCTTCTCATCATTGCAGGAGCACTGGCAATTTTTTTGGGTAAAGATTAATTTTTATTTTCTCTTTTTTTTAATTATTTTTTTCACCAATATCTACCATTTTTTGCCACACCGCTTTTTATCATGGTTATTCTGAAGGATTCTCGGATTTTTTCCGTGTGCTCTTAATTTCCACCTGAATGGGAAGGAGAGGAGTCTTGAATTTTATTTCTCCCTCTTTCCGTAAGAATTCCAGCCGGAGGAGTGTGGACAGTGTCTGTTCAATCTCGTGAGCCCTTTTACGGATTAATTCTGAGGGTGGAATCGCAGTGTAGAGAAAGGGTTTTCTCCCTGCACCCTCTGTATCCAGTTTTTCCCGCTGTACAATATGAGACTCTGCCATTTTTGTGAGCACTTCACGAGCCGTCGTGGGGTACAGATCGGCCCCCTGAGCTACCTGCTCTGCTGTGGCCTGACCCTTTTTAACCAGGTAGAGGTATGCTTTGGCCTTTGCTTCTCCCAAATTGAGCCATCGGAGGGCCCGTAAAATTTTCTCTTCCTCCTGCTCTTTTTTCTCAAATTTCAATTGCTCAATTTCCCCCTGTAACCGGTCTATTTCTTCTCGTAAATTTTCATCTTTATTCATGATTCTCCTCCTCTTTGTAGTATCACCTGGACCACACCTTCAGCAACTGGTAGACTTTCAGAGGATTGCCCATGGACATGTGTTCTATTCCCAGCACTTCCATAAGGTATGAATGACCCTCTTTACCCAGAGTACAAATATGTGTTGTTTTATAGAAGATTTCTACGGTTTTCCCTGCCTCATGAAGCGAGGTAGATATTTGTTTGAGCTGAGAAAAGAGATCATCTCTCTGGGAGATATAATGAAGCAGCGAAGGATCATGTATGGCCATCTGAATAAAATCCTTGGAGAGCCATACGGTAAGTCCTTCCAATTCAATCTGAACTGAATCTGCCTCGGTTAAATCTGTCAGTGTGTAAATAAAATCTATCAAGTTCATAGTATGATTCCTCTCCACTGCATGTTCATATGCATCTGGGTTAGCATTGTTGATGGTTTTATTTTGGTTTTGTTGACGCTATAACAACATAATGTACCCGGATTATATAAAGGTTTGGATTTTGAGGTCGTTTAAAGGTAAAAATAAGAAGACCTGGTATGTATATATAACAGAAATGGTGAATATATCTATGCGATATGTAATCGATTTTATTCAGACAGCCCGGCGATTGAAAGATATTTTCCGAACAGGGTGGAAATTGTCAGGAGTGGATCGGCCGGAGAGTGTGGCCGATCATTCCTTCTGTGTAGCCATGCTGGCCATGATTCTGGGTGATACCTGTGATCTGGATACTGAAAAAATGATGAAAATGGCACTCCTGCATGATCTTGTGGAATCAAAATTGGGAGATATCCATTATGAGAGTAAAACCTATATCGGAGAGGCTGCTCTGCACACAGCAGAGGAAAAAGCAGCTCATGATCTTCTCCCGCAGAATTATCTGGAAATATGGGAGGAATACAGCCAAAATCAATCTCCAGAAGCTCGCATAGTAACTGCCTGTGACAAACTCGAGCTGTATTTCCAGGCACTGCATTATGAAAAAACAGGATACAGAGGATTGGATCATTTCTGGGAAAATTCCTGGAACAGAAAGGATTTTACTCCAGAAATACAACAATTATTTGAATTTCTACAAGAAATGAGAACACCATAAGGTCATATTTCCAGGTTCCACATTTTATCTCCCACATAATGGATATTCTTTATGACCTTCCCCTGATCCATAGCAGAAATTTCTTTGCTATCATACAATGCTTCTCCAATAGCCAGGGGTTTTCCGTGGCGTTCTTCGGTGATTACCACAAAATCTCCCTTCTCTATGAGCTCATCCAGATTCACAATGCCTGGAGCCATGATATCTGCTCCATTGGTGACAAAGGGTACAGCTCCCATGTCCACAGTAACATGGTGAGGTAACATTCTACAATCTGTAGACAGGAACGCCTTGAGAGTGGGAAATAACACCTGTTTTTCCAGAAAAATGGGAGTTCCATCCACCAGGATCACACTGATATCTGTGTCTGTGGTACAGATTTCGAATCGAGTACCTGCCAGAAGATTGATAAATTCCTCCCCCAGCTCTTCATGGACTCGTTTCTTCAAAGCTTTTATTTGTGAAGATTTTATATCATGACGCTTTTTTATCTCCATCATAGAAAAATAGTATTGCCACATAAAAGCTCTTCGGATTTTATGGTGTATACTCCTTCTTATCTGCTGTGCTTCCGTAAGCTTTAAATACCTACCGATATCTACCATCTCTGAGGTGATTCTTTGGCAGAAAAACCGCTTGATGTAATACATAAGGCCTTAGAAGGTAACGTCATCGTAGAATTAAAGGGATCAAGAGAATTCCGTGGAAAGTTAGTAGGGTATGACATCCACATGAATCTCGTCCTTGAAGAAGCAGAAGAAATGACAAATGGCGAAGTAATACGAAGTCTGGGAAATCTCGTAGTCCGTGGAGATAACGTGGTGCTTATATCACCTACCATGAGGTAGAGCAGGTGGTCTCATGGTGAAGGGTACCCCCTCTTTCGGAAAGAAAAATAAACGAACACATACGAGATGTAGAAGATGTGGACATCATGCTTACCATGTTCGGAAACATAGATGTTCCCACTGTGGATTTGGTAGATCAAAAAAATTAAGGGGATACTCGTGGAGTAAGAAGACATGATCGACATCAGAATCGCTACTGACCCAGAACGGGTAGAGATTCTGTCGAAAATACTGAAAAATTCTGCATTTACTGAATTTGGAATTGCAATTTCTTCAATTATCCCCACTGTAAACAATTTTGTGGTGAGGAAGGCAGCTGCTGGAGCAGATATTTTACTGATAGCATCCCAGACCGTGGGAGAAAAAGATGTGGCAGATTTATCTGTGGGACACGTGGAATTCATCGAATTTCCCCCAGATGACAACGAATCCTCTATGAAAAAAGCGCTGGAAGAGGGAGTGATGAAATCTGCCATGCAGTGCATCCATATCTTATCCAGTTACAATGATATAGAAGATGAACTGCAGGTTCTCAGGGAAAAAGAAAGAGAGTATCAGGAAATGCGTACTGAATATGCAGAGCTCAAGGAAAAAGAAATTAGACTGGAGACTCTCACCGAAGAAGCAGATGGATTGAGACACAGAATCGGAGATTTAGAATCTGAACTGGAGAGTATCAGAACACAGCAGAATACTGATGGTATGAAGATGAAAGATCTCTTCTCCTTTCCTCTGGAAGATGTATGGAAGGAAATTGCCCGCACTCCTCCACCCCGCAATGAAGACATCGAAGTGGCTATCAAACGCTTGAGTCTGGAGGGGAGTGTCATGGTTTCCTGCGGACATCTGGCTGCTCCCAGTCGAGAGGAAGCACTGGATATTCTGAGAATAGTAAAAATTGCTCTGGACCTCCAGAAAAGTTCGACACACTGAAATGATTTCTGTGATGGTGAATCACCATACCACAATGTTTATAAATTATGAATAGACATACACATAGAGGGCTGGTGGCGCAGTTCGGAAGCGCACCTCCTTGGCAACAGCAGCCAAAATGGAGGGGGCCGAGGGTTCAAATCCCTCCCAGTCCATTTCTATTTTCTAATAGTGTTTTGGGGTACAGCCCACATATCTGCTGAGAGAAATTTTGTACTGTGTCGGTGAAGTCAATCCTTAAATAGTATCATTTCCTATTGTATCCATGCGTCTGTGGACTGTTTTAGCCTGTATCGTGATGATTGCAGCACTCGGTCATCTCATATTTCTCTTTGAGCATTCTGGATCCAGTAGTCTCTCTCCCATTTCCTCTGACAGAACGAGACATGTGGTACTGGATTATGATTTCTTCCCTATCTTATGTGATATATTGATCATCGTGATCATCATTGGGGGATTTAAAGGGGGGGTTCGCCTGAGAAAGGATCCTGCATTCCCCGAAGAAGAATACAGCTGGTGGATGTTGATGCTGGTACGGATTGCTGCCCTCTCCCTGATGACAGCAGCATATGTTTTCGTGTTGAGATCCCCTCTGAAAACCAAAGAATTTCTCAAAATTTTTCAAGGGTTTGGAGACATCCAGTCGGCTGGTGAAAAAGCATCTCACATAATTTCCCAGCCCACTTCTTTTGAGCATTTCCTGATCATTCTGCTCTCTGTGGTCATCATAGTCATCATTGCCCTGCTCATTGTATCCATCATTTCCCCCCATTCTCCTGAAGAACCTCCAGTTCTGGTACCCTTCAGTGAGTTTTTACACAGAAAGAGAAACTATACCTTCGATGGCCCACCTCGGGATATAATCATCGATGCCTATGGAGCTGCCCTGGATTCTCTCCGTATAAGAGAGATTCACATTCCCGAGCACTACACCCCCTGGGAAGTACAGGAAAAAATCAATAATCCGCATTTCACCACCCTCACCCGGCTCTTCGAAAAGGCCAGATATTCACTCCATCCCATCACCCACCACGATTCTTCTCAAGCGCTGCATACCCTGGAAATGCTCAAAAAAGAGGATATACACATACCAGAAGACCAGATAAAAGAGCCATCATGATGATGCACCTGAAAAACGCTTCTTGGTCTACCAATGGACAAAAATACTTCTTCCTCGAAAAACCATACCTTTAAATATTTACAAAAAGATGCATTTTCATGCGAACACGATATGTATACCTTTTACTCATTCCATTGTTCTTCCTAACTATATGCAGAGCACAGCAAAATGAAATATATTTTATTAAAATAAGCGCTGAAATAAATCCCTCCTCGGAAAGAGTCTTTGAAAATGCAATCGAGGAAGCAGGAATGCATAATGCATCTGCCCTCATCATACAGCTGGATACTCCAGGTGGAGCTGGAGACTCTATGATGAAGATCATACAGTCCATCACTATTTCACCTGTTCCCGTAATCATTTATGTAGCGCCTCGGGGTGCAATGGCGGCCTCTGCTGGCACCTTCATCTCCATGGGTTCTCATTTAGTGGCCATGGCACCCGGTACCTCCATAGGTGCCTGTGAACCTATCATAGGGTATGATCCTACCAGTGGATCAATACAGGAAGCTCCCGAAAAATACAAGAAATTTTATGCTGGAGTGATGCGATCTCTGGCCGAATCCCAGGGGCGAAATGCAGAGGTAGCAGAAACTTTTGTTACAGAAAACCTCACATTAACGGCTGAAGAAGCATTGGCAGAGGGAATGATTGATCTGATCGCGTCTGATATTGAAGAATTGATAGAAAAAGCCCATGGCATGGAGATCAGAGGGGAAGTGATGGGTGAGCACATGGTATTGCAATTAGAAAATGCCATCATAAGAGAAATAGAAATGGGTCTCACCGAACGCATCCTGGCAGTGATTACCAATCCAAATATAGCCTACCTCCTCATGATGGTGGGTATCTATGGAATCATCTTTGGATTTCTCTCTCCCGGCTGGCATGTCCCGGAAAGCATTGGTGTTATCTGTCTGCTGCTAGCCATTGTGGCTTTTGGATATATTAATCTAAACATTGGAGGCATCATACTCATACTTGCAGCATTTGTATTTTTTATTATTGAAGCTGTGACCCCTACCTTTGGATTATATACCATTGCTGGTGCTGCCTGCATCATTTTTGGATCGCTCATGCTCTTTGGGAGTGGAATAATCACCGAACCTACTCAGGTGGATCGATTGGTTTCCCGTGAATGGTATGAACAATTCAGGTATATGGTCCTCATTGTGGCAGGAGCTAGTGCAGCTTTCTTCTCCTTTGCTATGTATAAGGCAATTCAGTTGCGAATGACCCGACCGAGAACGGGTGGGGATGAATTGCTGGATATGATCGGTGTGGCAGATGAAGATTTAGATCCTGCCGGACAAGTCAGGATCAGAGGAGAACGCTGGAAAGCAGAAGCTAAGGAAAAAATTAAAAAGGGACACAAAGTGAGAGTGATAGGCAGAAAAGGTCTCCTCTTATTTGTTGAAAAGGAAAAAGGTTAAGGAGGTGATAATATGTTTGATATTGTACAATTTATAGGTCGAAATGTAACTTTTATTTTTCTGGTGGTTCTGATTATCATTATATTCTTATCTCGAGTCATAAAAATCGTGAAAGAATATGAACGGGCAGTCATTTTCAGATTGGGACGATTACTGGGTGCCAAGGGGCCTGGTATTTTCTGGATTATCCCGGTGGTGGATACCATCTTCCGGGTAGATTTGAGAACGGCAGTTATCGATGTCCCTGTGCAGGAAGTCATTACCAAGGACAATGTACCCGTCAGGGTCAACGCGGTGATCTATTTCAGGGTCATGGATCCGGAAAAATCTGTGGTGCAGGTCCAGAATTTTATTGCAGCCACCCAGCAGATTTCACAGACCACCCTGAGAAGTGTCATCGGTCAGGCTCACCTCGATCAGCTGCTCTCTGAACGGGACAGATTGAATACTCAGCTTCAGGAGATCATCGACGAAGCCACAGATCCATGGGGTATCAAGGTGTCCACCGTAGAAATCAAAGATGTGGAAATACCCAAGACCATGCAGCGAGCAATGGCCGCCCAGGCAGAAGCAGAGCGAGACAGGAGAGCCAAAATCATCAATGCTGAAGGAGAATTCCAGGCTGCAAAGAAACTGGCAGAAGCTGCCCATGTCATGGCAGAAGAACCCATCGCCTTGCAGTTGAGGACATTGCGTACTATCAGTGAAGTGTCTGCAGAAAATGCATCCACTGTAGTTTTGCCCTTCCCCATCGAGATTCTCAGAGCCTTTGTGAAAAAAGAGAAATAAATCTAAAATCACCTTTCCTTTATTTTTTTTATATCTCGGATGAAGAAAACCTTTTTCTCCAATGAATTTAACAATGATTTTATGAGTAATGAGGAATCTGTATGGAAGAAAAACAGAAAATCAGGGAAACAATCTGGAAAAAAATGAGAACCCAGGAAATTGAACGATTTCCCTATGCCTGGGGGAGAATACCCAACTTTGAAGGGGCTGGAAAAGCAGCTGCTCGCCTGACAAAATTGAGAGAATACCGGGAGGCCCCGGTGATTTTTGTGGCTCCCGATACTCCCCAAAAACCTGTTCGCATGCAGGCCCTTCGAGATGGAAAAACTGTGGTCATGCCCACTCCTCGATTGAAATCTGGATTCCTGGTCATTTCTCCACAAAAAGGAAAAGAAAAACATGCTGCTTCTATCAGGGGTGCCTTTGCCCATGGAAAAAAAGTACCTGTTGAGAGAATACCCCCCATAGCATTCGTTGTCCAGGGAGCGGTGGCAGTGGATAGAGGTGGAAACAGGGTGGGAAAGGGAGGAGGATATGGCGATAGAGAGATTGCCCTGCTGCAGAAGCATGAAAAAATATCCCAGGCTCAGATTGCAGTCACTGTCCATGATGTCCAGGTGGTGGAATTTCTTCCCCAGGATCGGTGGGATTTCACTGTGGATATTATAGTGACTCCCACCCGAATGCTACGAACAGAAGCCACCCGGCAGAAAGCTATTTCAAAATACATGAGTTATATTTTACGGCACCATCCTCCTGAGAGTATATCCGAAGATGGATTTATAGTACTTGATGAATTCATAGAGCTTCTCCAATCACGATATACCGTGAGTAAAGAAGCTGTCCTTTCCATAGTCTCCTGTGATACAAAGGGCCGCTTCCAGATAGAGGGGGAGAAAATCAGGGCCCTATATGGTCATTCCTATCCAGTATCCATTGAATTCCCCTGTGCTGATGTAGATGTGCTGTATCATGGGACATCTCCTGAAGCAGCCCGGCAAATATTACAGGAAGGGTTGAATTCCCGGGATCGACAGAAGGTTCATCTCTCCCCCACTCCAGAGAGCGCGCGGGAGGTAGGATACAGACACTGCAATAATCCAGTAATATTGAAAATAAACACTCAAAAGGCCCTCATTCAGGGAATTATTATAGAAAAAGCCAGTAAATCAGTGTATGTAGCAGATCATATACCCCCAGAATATATTACCTTCTATAGGTAATGGAGGTGCGTTGTATGAATACTATAATAGTGGATTCTATTGAAGATATAGAACAGAAAAGTGCATTGTATTATACAGCTATTGCCGGTGAGATGATACACATAATGGGTTCTCCACCAGGTAAAGTATATAGTACTGGAAACTGGATCTGGACCGGGAACTCTGACTGAACCTCTCCTTTCCCTGATACAGGAAACAGCAACCTATGTATGTTACGATCTTTATGGAGGGGTGTATTCCTCCTCTCTGTCTCAACTTCAAAATAGAACGCTTCAATGCTCTGTAATACAGGGAGATGTGAGGAACATGGCTATCCGTTCGGATTCAATAGATTGTGTGCTCAGCCATGAATTATTGTGTGAATTATCTGCAGAGGATACATTGATCACAGTGAAAGAGATATATCGTATTCTTTCCCAGGGAGGTATGCATATCAGTGGTGTATTGAGTCCTTTTCCCCTGAATAGATCCCAGGAATTAGTTTTGTTGGCTGATTCTCACTCTGCTAATCCTTTCTTTGAAAAGAGCTGGTTTTCTCCGCCTGCAGATACTCTTGCTGGAATGTTGTATTGTGGAGGATTTTCCCATATCGTGGCCAGATATGTGGATATATCTATCCGATTCCAGGGGGATTGTGCATTTCAGCAGCTTGATGCATGGAACACCGATGCTCACTTTTTTTGATCTCTATGCTGAAAAAGTGAAAAAGCATGATCTTGAATTTCCTCTTATTCAAATAATTTCCTGCCGTAAATAGGCCATAGGTATGGTAATCTGATACATCAGAGAGTCATAAAAAAATAAATTATCATATAAACAATCTTTTGCTCATGCTGTCCATAGTACTCACAGAGGTTCTATCTGATTCTTTTCTGAAGTAAAAAGCGTTTACATAATACAAAGATTTTTATAAGAAAATACAGAAGAGCTGTTAAGAAACCCGCGGAGGTGAATAAATGAGCAGAGTAGCTATCGTAGGAGTTGGATATACCGATTTTCGATCCATAACCCCGGAAGTTTCATGGAAAGAAATCATGTATAAAGCAGCTTCTCGAGCATATCACGATGCAGGAATAAATCCGCGCCAGCACGTGGATAGTTTTATTACCTGTGCTGAGGATTATTGGGAAGGATTCTCTATTTTTGATGAATTCACTCCCGACCAGATGGGTGCAGTGCTCAGACCCATGATCACTACCTGTGGAGATGGTATCCATGGTCTGGCCAATGCATTCATGCAGATAAAGACAGGAATGATGGATATTGTAGCTGTGGAATCCCACAGTAAAATTTCAGATTTAATAACATACAGAGATGTGGTACTCTTTTCCTTTGACCCTGTGTACAACAGGCCCCTGGGAGGTCACCCTTATTACATAGCTGGGATGGAAATGCGTAAATATTTGGAAACTACCTATACCACAGAAGAGCAGTGCGCTCATGTTGTGGTGAAAAACAAAAAAAATGCACTTTCCAATCCCACAGCAGGACACGAAGCCGATATTACTGTGGATGCAGTAATGGAATCCCAGCCCTTTTTTGAACCCCTCAAACACCTGGATATTGCTCCTCTTTCAGATGGTGCCATCGTATTGATAGTGGCCAGTGAGGAGAAGGCAAAAGAACTGACAGACTCCCCCATATGGATTAAAGGGATTGGATGGGCTTCAGATACACCCTGGCTGGAACAGCGGGAATGGTCTCAAGCACTCTATACCAAACTAGCAGCAAAGAAAGCCTATAAAATGGCTCATATGAGCTACCCTCCCAAGGAAATTGATTTTGTAGAAATAGATGATAAATTCTCCTACAAAGAATTACAACATATTGAAGCATGTGGGTTGTGTCCCCCGGGCACAGCTGGTCCACTGGTCACAGAAGGATATTTCGATCCTGGTGGTGCGTTGCCAGTCAATGTGAGTGGTGGATCACTGGGATGTGGAAATTTAATCGATGCCTCTGGATTGCAGAGGACCATGGAAATCGTACTCCAATTGCGAGGAGATGCTGGATCCCGTCAACTGGAAGGAGAAACAGGTCTAGCAGCTTCCTGGAGAGGAGTTCCCACAGCCAGTGGTGCATGTATAATTCTGGGGGTGTGATAATGGAACATGTTGCTTGTGTCGGTGCAGGAATGACTATTTTTTCGAGACGATTGAAAGAAACGGGAAAAGAAATGTGTTATGAAGCAGTACGCATGGCTCTGGAAGAAGCGGAGTTGGAACTCAAAGATATCGATACAGTTGTCTGTGGAACAGCTCCTGATGCCTTCGATGGTATCCACATGAAGGGTGAGAATCTCCTGGATGGCTGTGGAGGCAGTAAGAAGACCTATATGAGGGTATTCACCGGAGGTGGAACAGGTGTTCTGGCACCCATTGCAGGATGGTGGCATGTGGCTTCTGGTCTCTCCGATGTGTGTCTCGTGGTCTGTGAAGAAAAGATGTCCTCGTGTTTCCCCCATCCCCAGTCTGCTTTTGCGCATATCTGGGATCCCATTCTGGAAAGACCATTGAATCCCAATTTAGTATGGATTTTTGCCATGGAAATGAATCGGTACATGCATGTCCACAATATCAAGAAAGAAGACATTGCATTGGTATCTGTGAAAAATAAGAAAAATGCCCTAGATCACCCCAGCGCTCAGCTGGCTGCCAATATCACTGTAGATGATGTTCTCAATTCAGAAGTCATGGCCTGGCCTGTGCAGAGACTGGATATCTCTCCTCCCTCAGATGGAGCAGCAGCCATGATTTTTGCACGGGAGGATGTGGTCCATTCTATTACAGATAATCCTGTCTGGGTAGAAGGTGTGGGATGGTGTATTGATTCTACCATGTGGACCAACAGAGATCTGTACTTCCCTCAGTATGTAGCAAAGGCAGCCAAGATGGCCTACCGAATGGCAGGAATTCATAATCCTTTCAAAGATATTGATGTCGCAGAACCCTATGATCCCTTCGATTACAAAGAACTTCACCATATGGAGGGCCTGCTCCTCTGTAAGAAGGGAGAAGCTGCTAACCTGACCAAGGAGGGAGTTACCCAGAGAGATGGTGATTTGCCTACCTGTCCTTCAGGTGGATTGCTGGGTGTGGGTAACCCCATTGCAGCCACCATGGGTGTGAAAGCATGTGAAATCTACTGGCAACTGGCAGGAAAAGCAGGAAAGAGACAGGTCCCCGATGCCAGAACTGGTGTCTGTCAGGCATGGGGAGATCTCATGCAGTATGGATCTGTTATGGTAATGAGGAGTTGATACTATGGAAAAATATCCTGGAGAAGCGCTTTCATTGGAGGAGATGAAAAAAGTCACCCAAGAGAAATGGTCTCCCCGGGTAAAATATGCCTGGAGCTGTGGAGAGGCCATGAGCCGATTCCTCAATGAATTGAAAAAGGGAAAGCTTATTGGGAGAAAATGCCATACCTGTGGACGGGTAATCTTTCCTCCCAAAATGTTCTGTGAGATCTGCTTCAAACCCACCGATGAATGGGTGTACCTTCCTGATACAGGAACTGTTATGACCTATTCGGCATCGTACCTGGATAAAGATGCAAATCGTATCACAGAGCCCATACTGGTGGGAGTCATAGCAATAGATGGAGCATCAGAAGATATGGGGATCATGCATTATTTTGGGGAAATGACAGCCGATGAAATCACCTTTGGAAAGAAAGTGCAGGCAGTATGGAAACCTGAAAAAGAAAGAACGGGGTCTGTAACCGACATAAAATGGTTCAAACCCCTCAAGGAGTGATGAACATGACATTTCTATCCAGAATTGAACGTCCTGAAGATTTTCGACACTGGTTCGGCGACATGGAAGCAGAATACGTATATACCTCGGGTGTGGCAGGTGATACATTCTTTAATGGTCTCAAAAAGGGAAAAATCTTGGCAACCAGATGTCCCCACTGTGACCGTGTCTTTCTCCCCCCTCGCATATACTGTGAAAATTGTTTTTCTGAACTCACCGAGTGGATCGAGATACCCAACGAAGGTGTCGTGGAAACCTACACGGTAATGCATGTGGATATAGAGGAAAATCCTCTGGATCCCCCTGAAATCAGGGCATTTATAGCCATGGAAGGAACAGATGGCGGTCTTCTACATAAACTCAATGTCTCTCCTGACTCAGTTGAAATAGGAATGCCCGTAAAAGCGATATTCAAGAAAGAGAAAGAACGGGAAGGGAAAATCACAGATATTCTCTACTTTGAACCCTGATTAAGTTCTTTCTTCTTTCCTTTTTTTCTTAATTTTTTTTCTTTTAACCTTTTATTCTTCTTTTATCCATTTAATTCATAGTCTCTATTTTCCAGGAGTAATCTATCATTTTCTGTGGAGGAAAATGAAACTGTTATAAAGTAGAAGCCAATAGATGATGTGTGATCGAAACCTATTCCTTCGGAACTATCACCATCCGTGGAAAAGAATACACCGATGATGTACTCATATTCAGAGAAACAGTTTTTTCATGGTGGCGAACCCAGGGACATGTTCTCAATCCAGAAGATCTCTCAAAAATTAAAGACGATCCCCCCAAAACCCTGGTTGTGGGTACGGGTGTCTATGGTAGGTTAAAAATCCCTGAAAAAACAAAAACATTCCTTCAGGAAAGAAATATCTCATTGATTGCAGAAAAAACTGAAAAAGCCTGTACCATTTTCAATGAGCTCCCCCGCCCTCGGGCTGCGGCTCTCCATCTAACCTGTTGAATCGATATCAAAATACTTGGAGAGAATTTTTTTCTCAGCCTTTCGTAAATGTTCCAGAAAGGTAGTACGGGAGAGTTTCATCTGTTTAGATAATTCTTCTAAATTTATTTTCTTTGGAATTTCAAAATACCCATTTTCTATAGCCAGATTGACTGCTTTCAATTGTTTGGGAGTGAGATCTTCCAGATCAAACTGCAAATTGATGCTCCCGATACGATGGATTTTCCAGTCGATTTTCAACTTTTTGAGCATTGCTCTCATATCTTTTTTGTTATCAAAAATCAGCGTGCATATTTCCCTTCCGCTGGTAAATTTGATGGGATAGATATAGAAGGCTCCAATATCATGAATCAACTGAGAAAGTTGAAATTCAGAGGTGTGTGAGAGAATATCCACACGGGCAAATCCTGATTCCAGGACTTCAAATTCCTTTACATGAGGGAAAGAGAGAAATTCTGATTCTAATTCCCTTAATTCCTCTGAGGAATAATTACTCTTGATCAATCCCTGTACATGAGTGCCGAGATCATGCCCGGAGACAACTTCCAGTATCAGTCCTGGATGATTATGGGTGATTTCACAGCCATAATTTCCAGATATGGCTACACTGAGTTCTACTTCAATCATGGAAAGAATAAAAAGATTAAAAGATTAAAACCTTTCTGGCATGGCCTTCTTGATGGCCCGTACCACTATCATGGAAATGATCAA
>Ga0180438_10001493_pt1 | contig 41496 bp, 32 predicted proteins | sample SS_ome_12_FD_132455 | JGI IMG/M metagenome (GOLD analysis project Ga0180438, IMG submission 132455) | Hypersaline lake sediment archaeal communities from the Salton Sea, California, USA - SS_3_D_2 metaG | ecosystem: Environmental > Aquatic > Non-marine Saline and Alkaline > Hypersaline >...
GAGCCCCGCGGTGAGCATCTCGACCGCCTCGTCGACCGAGACGCGTCGCCAGTCCCCCTTGCCGTCGGGCACCCGGGGATAGGCCCAGCTATGACCGCCGAAACCGATCTCGGAGACCTCAAGCCCGGTCTTGCCCAAGGGGCGGCGACGCACGCGGCCCTCGGGCTTCTCGGCGGCTGCGGAAGCCCCGGCCAGCAGCGCGCCGCCCAGCGACCCAGCGACGGCCCCGCGCCCCATCCGGCCGAGGAAGCGCCGCCGCGAAGTGGCCCGGCGGCCCGACGTGTGATGAAGAGAATCGGCCATGCTCTTGCCCTCCAGGAACGGGATCGTGCGGACCGGGGACGAAAAAGGGACCGGGTTCATTTTGCCGGAACGGCCCGAAGGGTGCTTCGCACAGAATGAACCTGGTCCCTTTTTCGCAGCCCAACCACCTCGATCATGTTAGCGAGCTTGCAGGCCCCGCACAATCCCCCGTAGTGCTCGCCCTGAGTGGTGAGGAGGGAGCGGCCCTTCCGGGGCAAATTTCGGATTGTCCCGTAACGTTTCCTTGTCTAGCATGACGCTCGGCCCGGAACAGGTCGTCTGTGGATGGCGCCCGGCTTTCGTCCCCTCGTTCAGCGGTCCGGCCGCTCTTCGTGCCCATGCCCCAACGCGCCTTGATCACCGGCTGTCCCGGCTTTGCGGGGAGCTTTCTGGCCGAGCATCTGCTCGACTGCGGCGATGCCGTGTTGGGCTGCGCGCCGGATGGGCGGTGGCAGCAGAGCAGCCCGCCGGGGCTTCGCGATCGGGTGGAACTGCTTGCGTGGGACCTTGCGCGGGAAGAGCAACCGCCGGAGGAAACGCGCCGGGCGATCGAGGCGTTTCGGCCCACGGCCGTCTACCACCTGGCGGCGATCAGCGTGCCGCAGGATTGTGGCTTCGAGGAGCCGACGCCTGAGGCCGTGGCGGTAAACGTCGCGGGCACCCGGCGGCTAATGCGCCTGGCCGCCGAGCTGGAAAGCCGGCCGCGCGTGCTGGTTGCCAGCAGCAGCAAGGTCTACGCGGCGGTGCGGCCCGAGACGCCGGTGGTCGACGAGCAAGCGCCGCTGGGCCCCTGGCGGGCGTACGGCAAGACCAAGCTGGCGGCCGAGGCCGAGGTCCGCCGGGCGGTGGAGCAGTCGGGCGTCGACGCGGTGATCGCCCGGAGCTTCCAGCACACCGGCCCGCGCCAAAGCCCCAAGATGATGCTCCCCCACTGGTGCCAGCAGCTCGTGGCCGGCGGCCGCGGCCCGATCGAGGTCTACACCCTGGAGGCTTTCATCGATCTAAGCGACGTGCGCGACGTGGTCCGCGCGTACCGGCTGCTCATCGAGCGTGGCCGTCGGGGAGAGGTCTACAACGTAGGCTCGGGCGTGCGCCGGCAAAGCGGCGACGTGCTAGCATTGCTCCAAACGCTGGCAGGCCACCAGCGGCCCGTCGCCGAAATCTACCCGGGGCAAAGGTACGACCCCATCGCCGACGTTTCTCGTCTTGCCGAGCAGACCGGATGGCGTGCTACAATTTCCCTGGAAGCCACGCTGGCCGACACGTTCGCCTGGTGGCAAGAGCAGCCGTAGGGTGGTGGCTCGCAACCACGTGCAAGGGGACGCTGCCCGGTACCACGCGCAAAGGGCTGCTTTCATAGGCGTGCGTGCAAGCACGCACCCTACAAGAGCCGCAGAGGAGTCAAAACCGTGAAAATCGCTGTGGTCGGAACCGGCTACGTGGGTCTGGTCACGGGCACGTGCCTGGCCGAGACCGGCAACGACGTGACCTGCGTGGACTGCGACCGGGGCAAGATCGACCGGCTCAACCGGGGCGAAATACCCATCTACGAGCCGGGCCTGTCCGAGCTGGTCGCGCGCAATGCCGCCGACGGGCGCCTGCGCTTCACCACCGACCTGGCCGGCGCCGCCGGGCGCGCCAAGCTCCTTTTCCTGGCCGTGGGCACGCCTCCGGCCGAGGACGGGTCGGTCGACCTCGGGGCGCTTTGGGCCGTGGTCGACGAGGTGGCTCCCCACTTGGCCCCCGACGCCGTCGTGGTGCTCAAGAGCACCGTGCCCGTGGGCACCAACGCGGCGGTCACCGCCCGGCTCCGCGAGCTGACGGGCCGCGACGTGGACGTGGCCAGCAACCCCGAGTTCCTCAAGGAAGGGGCGGCCATCGACGACTTCATGAAGCCCGACCGCGTGGTCGTCGGCATCCGGCGCCGCGAGGTCTTCGAGGTGCTTTCGGACCTCTACCAGCCCTACCTGCGCACGGAGAAGCCGCTGTTGGACATGTCGCCGGAAAGCGCCGAGATGACCAAGTACGTGGCCAACGCCCTGCTGGCCACGAAGATCAGCTTCATCAACGAGATGGCCAATCTCTGCGAGCGGGTCGGGGCCGACGTGAACGAGGTGCGACGGGGCATCGGCCACGACGGGCGCATCGGCTTCGCGTTCCTCTTTCCCGGCGTGGGCTACGGGGGAAGCTGCTTCCCCAAGGACGTGGCCGGGCTGGCCGCCGTGGCCCGGGCCCACGGCCTGGAGCCCCGCGTGCTGGCGGCCGTACACCGGGTCAACGAGCACCAGAAGACCGTGCTCTGGCGCAAGATCGAGGAACACTTCGGCGGCCGGCTCGAGGGGCTCACCGTGGCCCTATGGGGTCTTTCGTTCAAGCCGGGAACCGACGACGTGCGCGAGGCCCCCTCGCTGGTGCTGATCGACCGGCTGCTCGATTGCGGCGTGACGCTTCGGGTCCACGACCCGGTGGCCATGGATAACGTGCGGGCGATCTACGGCGAGCGCCTGACTTACTGCGAGAAGCGGGACGAGGCGCTCGACGGGGCCGACGCCCTGGCGATCGTCACCGAGTGGAAGGAGTTCGTGCAGCCCGACTTCGACGAAATGCGGCGACGCATGCGACAGCCGCTCGTCTTCGACGGGCGCAACCTCTACCGGCCGGGGCGGCTTAAGCAGCACGGTTTCACGTACTACAGCATCGGGCGACCGGCAGTGGGCCCGGGGCCGGCCGGGGCGCCGGTCGAGCCGGCCCCGCTTTGCGAACCCGGGCCGGTCGAGGTGCCCGCACCCACGGCGTAGCCGGCAGGGTTTCTCTCATCGCGCCAACCCGTTTTGTCCGAACAACCCGTAAAGGCGGCAATGCCGGCCAAGGGGGGTTCTACGGACCGACGGGGCAACGGAAACATCGGTGGGGTCCGTTGCCGGCCGGTGTCGCCGGCTTTCGTGCCACCAGGGAGGGGGGCTAGATGGTTCTGCGACCGGGGGTTTCCGCGCTCATCGGCGCCTTTTGGACAACGCGGCTGGTCCTGGCCCAGGTCCCCGAGGCCCTGGAACTGCCGGAGCCGCCGGTGGCCGAGCCCGGGTTTGCGGCCACGGCCGACGCCGACGCGCCGGACTCCTCGGCCGACGAGTCGCCCGAAGCCCCCGACTCGTCCGGCGAGCCGACCATGCCGGAGGTCGTCGTCGAGCCGCCCGAGGAGCCCGCGGCCGAGCCGGCCCCGCCGGCCGACCTTCCCGACGTCCCGCCGACTCAATCGCCGGACGTCTCGCTGCTCTACCCGTCGTTGTCCGACCAGATCCTCGGCGGGATCGACGGAGGGACGCGCGGTGCGCCGTTGTCGGTTTTCGACAACCCGCGGGCCATCGACGTCGTCACGCAGCAGCAGATCACCGAGAAGTCGCCCAGCGACATGGGGCAGGCCCTGGAACAAACGCCCGGCGTGATGATCCAGCGGACCGGGCGCGGCCAGTCGTCGCCGTTCATTCGCGGGCTGACGGGCAACCAGGTCCTGATTCTCGTCGACGGCGTGCGCATGACCAACGCGACGTTTCGCGCCGGGCCGAACCAGTACTTCAACACCATCGACCCCAACATGGTCGAGCGGGTCGAGGTGATCCGCGGCCCGGGCAGCGTGCTCTACGGCGGCGACGCCATGGGCGGCGTGATCAACGTCATCACCAAGAAGACGAGCATCACCGGCTACGACTGGCTCACCGGCACCACCGTGCAACGGTTCAGCAGCGCCGATCTGGGCTACACCGGGCGCCTGAACCTGGAGGGTTCGATCGGCTCGTCGGGCCTGTTCGCGGGCGGCGGATACGGGAACTACCACAACCTGGACATCGGCGGGACGCCCGACGCCCCGCCCGGCTTCAACGTCGGCCGGCAGCCGGCCACGAGCTGGCGATACAAGTCGGCGGACATCAAGTTCAACTACGGCCTGACCCCCTGCGACGAAGTGGTCGTCGCCTGGCAACGCTACGAGGCGGAAGACGTCTTCCGCACCGACCGGTTCCCGCAGAACCGCGAGACGATCTTCGATCCCCAGCAGCGGGACCTCGTGTTTCTGCGATTCCAGGGCATCAACGACCGCGGGCCGATCAGCACGTACGAGGTCACCGGTTCGTTCCACCGGACGAAAGAGGGCAGCCGCGACGAGCGGCCGATCGGCACGTTCGACGCCGAGCGCGAGTTCACCGACGAACAGACGGGCGTGACGGCCGTGTTCGGGACGGACCTGGGCGCCGCCGGCTGGTTGACTTACGGCGTCGACTGGTACCACGACGAGATCGACGCTTCGATCTTCAACCCGGACGGCGACGGCGACGCGGCCCCGTTTCCCAACGACGCGTGGTACTCGCGCTACGGCGTGTTCTTGCAGTGGTACTTGCCCGTGACGCACCGTCTGAGCGCGCTAAGCGGTGTGCGGTACGAGCACGTCACCGCGGGCGCGACGGTGACCGTGCGCGACGCCGCCACCAAGATCGACCCGGAGTTCCAGGACTGGATCGCCCACGGCGGGCTGACCTACGAGGTCACGCCCTGGTTGAACCTGGTCGGCTCGATCAGCGAGGGTTTCCGCGCCCCGAACCTCGACGACCTGGCCGCGGTGAACAGCAACGTCTTCGTCGGCACCCAGCTTCCCAACCCGAACCTGGACCCGGAAACGAGCATCACGTACGAAGTGGGCGTGAAGGTCGACGCGCCGAAGCTCCGCGGCCAGGCCATCGTCTGGTGGACGGACCTCGAGGACCACATCCTCCGCGGCCCGCCCAACGCCCAACTGCTGCTGGAACGAACGAACAAGGATTCGTTCCTCCAAGGCGTCGAGCTGAGCGGGGAGTACTTGTTGCCGCGCTCTTGGAGCGTGTATGGGAACTTCTGGTACACGTTCGGCCGGGACAACGTCGACCGGGAGCCCTTGGACCGGATCCCACCAACCCAGGGCATTTTGGGGCTGCGCCGCCGCTGGAACGGGGGCAAGGAGTGGTTCGACGTCTATGCCTGGCTGGCGGCCAAGCAGGACCGCCTGTCGGCGCGCGACGTGTCGGACACCCGCCGCATCCCCCCCGGCGGCACGCCCGGCTTCGGCACCGTCAACTTCCGCTACGGCCGGATTATCTCCAAGCGGCAGCGCCTGTCGCTGAACGTGGAGAACCTCTTCGACGAGCAGTACCGCGTCCACGGATCGGGCAGCGACGGGCCGGGGATCAACGCGATCCTCTCCTACGAGCTGCTCCGTTAGGGTCTTTGGCTGGGGTTCGTAGCACGGGCCCTTGGCCCGTGTTTGTCGCCCCACGGGCCAGGGGCCCATGTTTGTCGCTCCACGGGCCAGGGGCCCATGTTTGTCGCTCCACGGGCCAAAGGCCCGTGTTTGTCGCCCCACGGGCCAGGGGCCCGTGTTTGTCGCCCCACGGGCCGGGGGCCCATGCTACTTGGGGAACGAGGAAGGAACGGACGGCTTGCCTCGCCCCCACTCCCCGGGCAATAATCAGAAGGGGACTGCGACGAGGCAGGCTGTGGCATGAGAGGATTGTGGGTCAAGCTGACGGGCACTTCGCCCTCCGCCGAATCGGTGGGCTGGGGCACCTCGCTGTTGCTACACGCCGTGGGCGCGGCCGTGGCGTCGGCCACGTTCGTGGCGGTGGCGACCAGGGGACCCGAGCTGCCCGGCGAGCTGCTGCGCACCGAGATCGAGCTTACGGCCGAGTGGTTCGAGCCGGACGCCCCCCCGCCGGCCCGGATCGAGCCGGCCGATCCGGTGCTTGTGGTGATGCCCACCCGGGCGAGGATGGCCGAGCGCGAGTTCTCGCAGGCCAGCCCCGACGTCTCTCAGCCGAGCGCGGCCGAGCTGGCCTGGGCCGAGCGGCTCCTGGCCGAGCCGCTGCCGGCCCGCTCTCAGCCGAGCCGGGCCGTCTCAGAGAGCACGCGGGCGTCGGCCGGCTCGCCGGAGGAGTCGGTTCCGGCTCGTCGCGCGGCACCGGCGGCCCGGGTGCGGGCGCCACGGGCCGAGCCGGCAGCCGTGCCCGCCAGCCGCCGGGTCTCTTCGGGCACGGCCGCCCAAATCCCCCCGAGACTTCGCGACAATCGGCCGCCCGACTACCCGCTGGAGGCCCTGCGCCGAGGGCTTGAGGGCACGGTCTTGTTGCGGGTCCACGTGGCGGCCGACGGCCGTGTGGCGAAAGTCGAGGTCCTCGACTCCAGCGGCCACCCCATCCTCGACGCGGCCGCGGTGCGGGCCGTCAGTAGCTGGCAGTTCGCCCCCGCCACGCGCGGCGGCCGGCCCGTGCCGGCCGTGGTCCGGCAGCCCGTCCGGTTCTCGCTCGGGGACTGACCCCACCCGCAAGGCTGGCTTGCAGCGCGGGTGGAAGTGCTCCGCGCGCTGCTGTCCCATGGAAGCGGGCAGGAGAAGAAGGCCCAGCCTCCAGGGGGTATGCTTGGACCTTATACCCTCATCTGGTCAACACGGTTACCCCCACGTCGTTGTACGCAGGCCCGATCTTTCCCCCTCTAACGGACCATTTTGGGAAAAAATTTCGGCTTGGCTGTCAGGAATCGGGCCCGAGCGGTCAAGTAGGGGTAGGGAAAGGGGAGGTGCCGGGGCGTCTCTCGCCCGAGTCCGGGCGCCGGGCAGCCGAGGAGCGGACGCGGAGTCCGACGGCCCTGGTTTTGGCTCTTGTCTTCTCAATGCCCCGTTTCACACGGTAAGGAGGGTTCTTGTCATGAGATGCTCGATTCTCTTGCTCTTGGCCGGGCTGGTCGGCCTGGCGGCGGTCTGGTGCGACCGGGCCGTAGCGACCCCGATCGCTTCCGACGACTTCCTGGACAGCGACTTTGACAACGAGCTGCACGGCGAGAACGGCGGCGCGGGCTGGTCGGGCGCGTGGTCGGCTTCTACCGGCAGCACGGAACTCGTGGACGTGAGCTACTCGTACACGGTGCCGGGCGGCGGCCTGATCACCGCCAACAGCGCCTTGCAGGTCAGCGGCAACAACAATTCGCTGGTCTCGCGCAGTCTTGCCAGCTCACAGTCGGACGAGGTATACATCAGCTTCCTGATGAACTTTGCAGACGGAGCCATCACGAACAACGATTTCACGGTCTGGTGGTTCAATGACTACAACGGCCCGAACATCGGCATTAAGGCAAACCAAGGAGACGGCTCGGGCCCTGAGGACGTCGTGGCTCGCACCAACGGGGGCAGCGTCTACTCGCAAGACCTCGGGATTGACACGACGCACCTGGTGGTCGGCCATTTGTACAAGAGCGGCGCGGGCAACTACGACCGTTACGCGCTGTGGGTCGATCCAGCCGCCGACGACTTCGCCAGCCCTGACGACACCGCAACGGGCAGCTCGGACATCTCCTCTTTCACCACGGTGGGGATACGGAGCGTCAATCTTACTGGGGACGACTCGATCAACTTCGCTGCCCTGCGCCTGGGCACGGAGTGGACCGACGTGGTCGAAGGGGCCGTTCCGCCGCCACCGACGGAGACGATCTTCAGCGACGCGTTCGACCTCGATCCGGGGACCGCCGGCCCCACCGGACGCACGGGTCTCGACCCGTTGCGTGAGCAGGCGTGGGCGGAGGAAATCATCGGCGGCAGCGGCAACGACATTTTCGCCACGGGCGGGGAGGCGATCCTGCAATCGGATGGGGTTAACGGCGGTGACTTCGACACGCGCCGCATTACCCGAACGATCAACGCCACGGGCTTCGAAAACCTCTCCTTTTCGCTTTCCGCTAGGGAGGATGACACCCTGGAGAGCGACGACGTGCTCAGCGTGGAGGCGGACTTCGGTTCGGGGTGGGCCGAGTTGCTCAGCGTGTCCGATGATTTCGGCCAGCAGACCTGGCTGGCCTATCTGCCCCCGGAGGCGAACGATAGCCTCTTCAGTCTGCGGATCACCGGCTACACCAACGTGGAGGACTACTATCTCGACCTGTTCAGTCTCGACGGCTCGCCGCTGGCCTCCGGCGTCATCCCCGAGCCCTCTACGCTGCTCGTCTGGTCGCTGCTGGCCGGGGTGGGGATAGGCATGGGATGGCGGCAACGTAGGCGCGGAAGAGGGACGCTGCGCGGGGGTCGGACGCGGACCCCGAGGTCCCCTGGTTCTGGCTCTTGTCTTCTCAAACACTCCGTTTGACGCAGTAGTAAGGAGGGTTCTATCATGCGGTGTTTGATTCTCTTGCTCTTGGCCGGGCTGGTCGGCCTGGGCGCCGTCTGGTGCGACACGACCGCCGCCGCGGTGGTTCCATGGACGAGTTTCACTTTCGAAAACAACAGCGGACTGACTCTTACGTCGTCGGCAGCCGACCAGAAGGACCTGAATGCCGACGATCCCTCGCGTCTGAGGTCGATCACTGCCGGGGGCAACACGTACAGCAGCCTTGTGTTCGCGTCCTCGGCGACGGTGGGCGGTTCCGCCCTGATCGGCGACGACATGAGCGTGGGGGTCGCCAACCCGGCCACATTCGACGTTAGCTTCAGTAGCAGCCCTTCGGACGTCAGCACCGATTTCCTCATGCTCACCGATTTTGGGAGCCCTGACACTTTCGACCTTCAGCTCCTGGGATCGGGCGGAACGGCCATCGGGACCAAATTGACGGGGCTCAGCAACAGCAGTTGGCCCGACATCGCTGACGGAATCCGCTATGGCGGCGACACCAACGACGAAGTGCAAGGCGCGATCATGGACCTTTCGGACTTCGGCAGCGGACTGGACGCCACGGACATTCAAGGGGTCCGAGTCTTTGCCACGGGCGGCGGTACCAATCAGAAATTGGATCCACTCGTGGTCGGCCTGGCCCTGGGTGGCGCCGCTCCGCCCCCGCCGACGGAAACTATCTTCAGTGACCCGTTCGATCTGGATCCGGCCGCCAATGGCTGGACCGAGGCCGTGCAAGACGGAATTGACATCGACGACGATGGCGGGAGCGGGCACGCGCGGTTCTGGCGTCCCACCGGCGCCAACGGCAGCAACGTTGAGGCGAGCATCACCCGAACGCTGAGCACCGTCGGCTTCGAGAACATTGCCCTGGAGCTATTTGGCGATCAGTTCAGCACGAGCTTCGAAGGCGACGATTACATCGCGCTGAGATACGATCTGGACGATGGCGGAGGCTTCCAACAGGTGTTCTTTGTGAACGACGATCTAGCCGGCAATGCGTTTGACACGGGACTGTTGGGCCTGCCGCCGGGTGCGGCCAACCAGCCCAACCTGACCATCCAGATCGCCGCCAATTTCAACGCCGGCGCCGAGGGGTACCGTCTTGACGAGTTCAATCTCCTCGGCTCGCCGTTGGCGTCCGAGGTTATCCCCGAGCCCTCCGCCTTCTTCATCTGGTGGCTGCTGGCCGGGCTGGGGGTCGGGTTGGGGTGGCGGCGGCCAGCCAACCGCTGACTCGTTTCCGGTGTTGTGCGAACGTGTATTGTTTCACCCCAATTCGGAGCAGAACGTCATGAACTACTTCTTGACCTCGTCGACCCGGATCGCGCTCGTCGTCGCACTCGTGTGGTTGGCCGCCCCAGCCGTCACGCAGGCCGGCATTGTGGGCAGCGATACGTTCGGCGACGCCAACCGCACGTCCAGCCCCGGCGGATTCGACTGGTTTACAACCGAGAGCGGGCAGGCGCTGTCGGTGGTCGATGACAGTGCAGGCATCGGCAGCGGCGACGCCTTGCAGGTGGACATCACCGACGACTACTCGGGAGTCGTCGGCCAGTTGGGCCAGACGGTGACGCTCGCGAACGCGGGCGACGACGTAAGACTGAGCTTCGACGTGCGTTTCACCCAGATGTCCGGCGGCAATGCAGACAACTTCCGCTGGGGGATCTACAACTCCCAGGGCACCGCTCTCAGCGCCGACAACACTCCCAGTGGGGCCGCGGACAATGACAGGGGTTACTACGCCGCCATCGCTACCGGCTCGAGCACCGACTCCGAACTTTTCCGGGAAAACGGCGCCAGCGGCGAGATCCTGGGCGGCAGCGATCGAACATCGTTGGGGAACGGCACCGGTGGGATCGGCGATACGTTGACGCACAGTGTGGAAATGAGCATCGTGCGCGGCGCAGCCGACCTCAGCATCACGGTCAATCTCGACGCGACCACGGTCTTCAGCTCCCTGACCGATGGGTTGGGCAGCGCCGTGACGTCCTTCGACGAAGTGGCCATTGGCATCGGCGGCAATAGGCTCGATTACCGCGTTGACAACTTTCTTGTCCAGTCAAATACAGTCCAAGGCACCGTGATCCCCGAGCCCTCCACGCTACTGGTTTGGTCCCTGCTGGCGGGGCTGGGGATGGGTCTGGCGTGGTGGCGGAGTTGGCGGTGCCGAATCCAATTGGGGTTGCTGGTGGTCGTGGCAATTGGAGCAGCATTCGTTGCACCCTGTCGCGCAACCATTCTTAGCGAGGATTTCGAGAGCCAGACGGTCGGGACTAACACGCTTCCCACGGGCTGGTCGTTGATCACGGAAGCCGGAACACCGACTTACACGAATGTCACCGGCAGCGACGGCTCGGGGGGCAGTTCGGGCGTAGGCGGTCAAGTCAGCTCGACGGCATACACGGGTGATACCGATCTGCCCGGCGCGTACATTGTGAATGCGGCGACGTTCGATCCCACGGTTGCCGTCACGGGCAGTCTTGACGTCTACATTCCGAACGAGGACATCTATGACGACGCCGTCTTTATCCTTGGGGACATCGGAAGCGGCCTGACTCGCAGTGCAGCCGATGCCTTGTCGACCAAATTGTACGAGGGCACGGGCGCGTACACGCTGCTCACTGACGGAGCCGGCGCGATGCTCGACAACACCCCCCACATGCAAATCGCGGACGACACGTGGCATCGCATCGCGTTTTCCTGGACGCCGACGAGCGGAAAGACGGGGGATTTTCAGATCTCCTTCACCAACCTGAACACCAGCACGACGCTGGGGACTCTGTCCACGACCGGGTTCACTTTCGCGCCGTCTGCGATCCAGTTTGGTTTCGGTTCAGTAAACGACACTGGGATCTTCGACAACATCAGCATCGCAAGTGCCGCCCCCACAGGCGTTATTCCCGAGCCGGCCTCGCTGCTGGTCTGGTCACTGCTGGGCGGGCTGGGGATGGGCCTGGCGTGGCGGCGCCGAGGCAAACGCTGAGGGGCGGTGCAACGGTTGACCCCACACAGCCCCATCGGTGGGGTGCCGGCGGGGCTTTTCCTTGCGCCGGCTGCCCACAGGTCCCTCAGTCTTGGTTCGACAGGTTGGGTGCCGCGCGCGGCTTGCCCGCCCTTGCGGCATCAGGGGCGGGCAAGCCGCCCCTGGCACCCGTCACCTGCGATTTGAGCGACCACCAGACGCCGCTGGGAGGCCCGGCTCCTCGGGGCCGGGAAATAATTCGCCCGAGGCGCCCTGGGCCCGGTTGTCGGCGGCTTGTGAAAACCGCCGCTCAGGGCTAAAATGCCTTCGAGGGCATGGAAAAAGGGACGTCTTGTGCGAATCGTCCTTCGGGCCGTTCCGGCAGGACATACCTGGTCCCTTTTTCGGTCGTGGATTTCCAGGGCACGTCAGTTGCCGTCGGAGAGGTTGTCATGTCGAGCCGAACCTTGGCGCGAGGGGCTTGCGCGGGCTTCACGCTGGTCGAGCTCTTGGTGGTGATCACGATCATCGGGATCCTGGTCGCGCTGTTGCTGCCCGCCGTGCAGAGCGCCCGGGAGTCGGCCCGGTGCGCGGGGTGCAGCAACAACCTGCACCAGATGGGGATCGCGGTGCAGCACTACAACCAGAATCACTCCGACTATTTCCCGCCGGGGAGCCCGGGCTCGAGGCGGCACGGCTTGTTCACCTACATCTTGCCCTACCTGGAGTTGGACAACGTCTACAACGACCTGGAACTGATTAAGCGCCCGGACCCCAACTTCAACCCCCACAACGAGTCCCACCGCTACACCTACCTGAGCATCTACCGCTGCCCGAGCTTCTTGGGACCGAAGGTCATTTACCCGGGCCAGGCCAACGCGAGCTACAAGCAAGGGGCGTTGACGAACTACCAGGGTGTCGGCGGCACGTACGATCCGAGCTACCAGCCGGTTACCCGGTCGGGCGCCTACGGCGACATGCCGCACAACGGCATGTTCGGCTGGGGGTTCGTTCGCGCCAGTGCCAAGGTCAGCGACGGGATGAGCAACACCCTGGCCATGGGGGAGTTCGTCCACACCGACCAGGACCAGGGCAGTTTCTTTAGCGGCGACCCGGGCAACGTGCGCGGGTGGATCATGGGCGCCAACGACGGCACGGGCACGTACGCCTTCAAAGTGTTCCGCTACGGCCCCAACGCGGACCTGGATCGCGTGGGAAACTCCGTTCCCTATAACCACCTGCCGTTCGGGAGCTATCACCCCCATGGGGTGAACTTCATGCTGGGCGACGGCAGCGCGCGGCTCATACCCAGCACGATCAACCTGAGCGTCTATCAAGCCCTGGGAACGTGCAACGGAGGAGAAAGTGCACAGATGCCGTAGCCATCAAGGGCCGGCAAGCCCGATGCCTGCTTCGATCCGGAGGACCGTTCGCACCGGGAGAGTTCGGCGCGGACCGGGCCGGGTTGTGGTGCCGGGCTTCCTGGTGATCGTGCTGGGCGGGGTGCTGGCCGGATGCGGCGGGCCGGAGCGGCTGCCCACGGCGCCGGTCGAGGGCAAGGTCCTCTATAACGGCGAGCCGCTTGCGTTCGGCAGCGTCGTCTTCATCCCCGAGGCCGGCCTGCCCGCCAAGGGCACCATCCAGCCCGACGGGACTTTCCGGCTCTCAACCTACGGCGACGGCGACGGGGCGATCCTCGGCAAGAACCGGGTGGAGATCACCTGCTCGTCGACGCAGGACCCCAACGCCCCGCCCCCCGATCCCAGCGAGGAAATGCCCGTGGGCCAGTCTCTCATCCCCCAGAAATACACCGACTGCCGGACGAGCGGCTTCACCGAGGAGGTCAAGGAAGGGACCAACTCGTTCGAGTTCAAGCTCAGCGACGAGCCGGACGGGGGGTGACGGCGAGGCGCACCACGGAGGCACGGAGGGCCACGGAACGAATGCAGAGGAAGAAACCTGAACCGTCCCCCTTCGTCCAGTAAGGGGACAGGTCCATCTTTCGGCCGTCGGCTTTGCCCAATAGCAACGTCTACTGGCCGAAAAATGGACCAGTCCCCGGCCGCCAAATCGAGGCAAACTCCTCTGTTCTTCTTGACCTCCGTGCCTCCGTGGTGAGACACGTCCCGGCGTCATTCGTCCGGTGCGATGGCGAAGAGCCGGTTGCGGGTCGAGATGTAGAGGACGCCGTCGGACACGACCGGGGCGCTGTAGACCGAGCCGGCCATGTCGTTTTCGGCCAGGATCTTCTTCCAGGGCGACAGCTCGAACACGATCAGGTCGCCGTCCTCGTCGCCCAGATAGACCTTGCCGTCGGCGATCATCGGCGAGCCCCAGATCCCGGCCAGCATGTCGTGTGTCCAGTGGAGCTTGCCCGTCTTGGCGTCGAGACAGTGGACCAGCCCGGCCAGGTCGGCGATCACCAGGATGCCGTCCTTGACGGCGGCCATGCCCAGGGTGCGGTGCATGGTCTCCTCGAACTCCCGCTCGCCGTCGCCGTTGAGGTCTTCGCCGGTGTAGCCCCAGACGGCGGCCGAGTTGGGGTTGTCGCGCAGTTGCTCGCCGGCCTCGCGGTCGATGGCTCTTTCCCGCCGGGGCGGCACGGGGTTCCCTTCGCGGTCGACGGCGAGCTGCGGGCTCACGTCGCCGCGCTTCGTAGGATCAATGCACCACAGGTTCCCCGGCCCCTCGCCGTATTCGGGGTCCTGGCCCGTGGCCAGGTAGACCAGGCCGTCGCAGATCACCGGCGTGGCGATGATGTTGTTCCGCTCGCCGGAGCCGCCGGCCTCCCACTCCGACTCCTTGGGATTTAAGTCGAACTTCCAGAGCAGCTCGGGCTTGCCGGTGTCGCTCCGCTCGGCGCGGAAGCTGTAGAGCCATCCGTCGCCGCCGGGAAACAGTGCCTGGGGCACTCCGCCCAACACCCCGAACGCCGGCGAGTACCACTGCCCGTGCAAGACGTTGCGCCCCGGCGAGGCGTCGGCCCACAGCAGATCGCCGGTGCGCTTGTCCAGGGCGATGAAGCTGGGGGCCTCGGGGGCCGGCATCTCGTCGGCCATGTCGTCGCGCCCGTTCGAGGTGCCCACCAGCAAGAGATCGCCCGCCGCCGTGACCGAGCAGGCGGCCATGTTGTGCTGGCGCACACCCAGCTCGTCCATCATGTTGTAGAGCCAGACCACGTCGGCCTCGGCCCGGTCGTTCGAGGGCTCGTCGGTGTAGGGGCCGTCGTTCGCCCCGTCGTAGAACCCGTCGGCGTCGAGACAGGCCACCTCCCCGCGGTTGGTCACGATCCACAGCCGGTCCCCCTCCACGAGCGGTGAGCAGCAGATCCCCTGCTCGGGCCAGTCCAACTCGTTGTCGGTCTCGTCGCCCTTCTTGAGCTTCTCGCGCGAGAGCTGCCATCCGAACCGCCCGTCGCGCCGGCTTAGGCAGAGCAGCACGCCGAGGTCGACATCGGCCGGATAGCGGCGCACGTAGCCGGCCCCGTTGTTCGTGGCGCAGAAGACCTTCTCGCCGGCCACCACGGGCGTGCCGTAGGTGGTCGAGCCCAGCCGGGCGACCCACTTGATGTTCTTGGCCGTGGCGGGGTCCCATTCGCCGGTGCGCCAATCGAACTCGCCCACGTTCCATTCGGTGGGGAGGTTGCGGTCCGGCGGCGTGTTGTTCCGCCCCGGCGAGCCGCCCCATTGCGGCCAGTCGGCGACGGCGGGAGAAAACAAGCAGCAAAGGATCACCAGGGCGGGGAATCGTTGCATAGGGTTAGCTCTCCACAATGACTTCGTCCTCCGGATCGAACTTCGGCAGCACCACGATCAGCACGGTCATCTCGCCCACGGCCCGGTGCTTCACGCCCGGGGGGATGAGGATGCAGGTGCCGGGCTTGACCGGGACCAGATCGTCGTCGAGCTGCATCTTCGCGTCCGGCCGGCACTCGAGCACGTAGTAGGTCTCGGTGAGGCGCTCGTGGTAGTGCAGCTTGGCATCAACCGTGATCCGCGTGCGGTGGATGGTGCCGGGGAAGTCGGGGCTCTCGACCAGCGCCCGGCGGGCATGGCCGCAGGGACACGGCACCGCCGGCAGCTCGTCAAAGTCGACGATCTGGTAGCGGCGTTTCGTCGGTTCGTCAGACACGCTCGTCTCCTCCCGTAGTGACAGGCAAGCCGCTTGCGGCTTCGCAACGCATTGTAACGCAAGCCGCCGCGTCGGACCACGGCGGCGGCCGGGGCAACCCGCGACGGCAGTTCCGGTCAGGCAAACCTTACCGATTGGCGAAGCCCTGCGGGCGCCAATTCTGGGGGGCAGGGCCCCTACAACCGTCAAGCTTTACCGCGGCCGCGCCGCCGGAAATGTTTGCGCAGCAATCGCAGCAAACCTTTTGCGAATAACAGGTTCCACACGCTCAAGCCCACTTCCCGGCACAACCGATACCACGCTGGGGCCACTCCCACAAGACCCAAAATACGTCCCCGCGCGGCCGCCCGATACGAGCCGCGCCGCCTCGATTGATCGCCAAGGAGGGATCGACCCATGAGAACCAAGAAGGCCCTTGCCGCCCTGTTGCTCGGGGCCCTGGTGTGCAGCCAGGGGCTCGGCGAAGAGTTGATCGACCGAATGCTGGGTATCGACGCGCAGCAGAGCGACGCCGAGGCACGCGAGAACTGGGCCTCGTACTGTCCCACGGGCACCTGCCAGGGGCAGGTGAAGTCGTACGTTCCCGACCCGACGCTCGACCGGACCAGCGGCTCGTGCCGGCCGGTCTCCTACCTCGGCGCGGTAATCCGGCCCGCGGCCTTCGAGGCGACGCCGTGCCGGACGGGCGCGTGCGAGCCGAGCACGTGCGACCCGCCCGCCTGCGAGCCGGCTTGCGGGCCGGCCTGCTGTGCGCCCTGCGGGCCGTTCACGCCGGTGCAGGACTTGTTCGCCGGGCTTCAAACCCTGGCCGCGTCGGCCCGGTGCTGCTTTGCCCCCTGCTCCTGCCCGCCGATGGCTTGCGGGCCGATGAGTTGTGAGCCGGTCGGCTGCGAGCCGGCCCCTTGCCGGCCTGCGGCCTGCGATCCGCCGTCCTGCGCACCCCGGACGTGCGCCGCCCCGGCGTGCGGCCCGATGGCCTGCGAGCCCTGCTTCGACCCGTGCTGCGATCCCTGCCGTCCGCGGCCGCTGCTGGGCCTGTTCAACCAGCTCTCGTGCGCGGTGTCGTGCGGGCTGGCGATGTTCAAGCCGTATGGCTGCGATCCTTGTGGTGCGCCGGTCGTGTGCGAGTGCGGTGGTTGCACGGGCTCGGGCGGGGCCTCGCCGGGGTCGACCGAGCCGATGCCCGGCCCCGCCACGCGCCCGGCCCCAGAGCCGGCGCCGGAGGCCGATTCGACGGCCAGCCGCCTGTTCCCCTGGGAGCCCAATCGGGCCGTCTACTACCAGAAAGCCGGCTACCGGCAGGGTGTCTCGCAGAGCTACCGCCGGTAGAATGGGTGCTGAGTGCTGAATGCTGAATGCTGAGTGCTGAGTGCTGAATGCTGCTCCACCCTTCCGCGGGCTGCCGCCCGCGCCTATCACCTCTGCACTCTGCACTCTCCACTCTCCACTCTCCACTACCCACTGACCCGCATGTCCGAATCCCAGCCGCGGCCCGCCTGGCACAACAGCCCGATGATGAAGGCCGCCCGGCGCGAGCCGGTCGAGCAGGTGCCGATCTGGCTGATGCGTCAGGCCGGGCGCTACATGGCCGAGTACCGCGAGGTGCGGGCGAAGCTCAGCTTCTTGGAGCTGTGCAAGCGGCCGGATCTCTGCGCCGAGGTCATGCTCACGGCGGTCGAGCGCCTGGGCGTCGACGCGGCGATCATCTTCTCCGACCTCTTGGTGCTGCTCGAGCCGCTGGGGCTGGAGGTCGAGTTCACGGCCGGCGAGGGCCCGGTGGTGCCCAACGCCGTGCGCGAGCCGTCCGACGTCGATCGGGTGCGCGAGCTGGAGGACCTCGCGTCGCTCGAATACGTGATGGAGACGGTCCGCCAGACCCGCGCGGGACTCGACGAGCGCCTCCCGCTGATCGGCTTTGCCGGGGCCCCGTTCACCTTGGCGGCGTACGTGGTCGGCGGGGGCACGGGGCGAAACCTTCAGGCGGCCAAGTCCCTGATGTTCCGCGACGCCGGCGCGTTCGGCGCCCTGCTGGGGCGTTTTGCCCGGGCCGTCGCCCGGTATCTCAACGCCCAGATCGACGCCGGGGCCCAGCTCGTGCAGCTCTTCGATAGCTGGGTCGGATGGCTGGGCGTGGACGACTACCGGCAGCACGTGCTGCCGCACGTTCGGGCGGCGATCCGCGCGATCCGGCCCGGCGTGCCGGTGATCCACTTTGCCACGGGCAATCCGGCCCTGCTGCCGCTGTTGGCCGAGGCCGGGGGCGACGTGATCGGCGTCGATTGGCGCGTGCCGCTCGACGAGGCGTGGCGGGCCGTGGGCCACGATCGGGCTATCCAGGGCAACCTCGACCCCTACGTCCTCTTGGGCCCCGTCCCCGAAATACGCCGCAGAACCGCGGAAATCCTCGATCGGGCGGCCGGGCGACCGGGCCATATCTTCAACCTCGGCCACGGCGTGCTCCCGGATACGCCGGTCGAGAACGCCGTCGCCCTGGTCGAGGCGGTACACGAGCTGAGCCGCCAGCGCGGCGGGTCCCGTTCGCAACGGCCCTCCTCCCGGGGGGTGGCCGATTGACTTCCGGCGCCGGACCCCCTACCCTGGTGGCGGGCGGCTCGCCTATGCCGCCTGTGGCTACGCACTATCGCCGGTGACAACGAAAGGGGGACGGTACCATGCCGATCAAGGTCACGTGCCAGTGCGGCCAGCGGTTTACGGCCAAAGACGAGCTGCAGGGGCGCCGGGTGAAATGCCCCAAGTGCAGTCAGCCGCTGACCATCCCCGCGCCGGAACCGGCGGCCCCGGAGCTGCCCCGCGCGGAGAGCCTCGGCCCGCCCCCGGTTCTGCCGGACGAGACGTTCGCGGTGAGCGACGCCGGCGCCGGTCCGCCCCCGATGCCGGAGTCCGGCACTACCTGCCCGAGCTGCGGCGCGTCGGTCACGCCTGAAACGGCGATGTGCGTAAAGTGCGGGTACAACTTCGAGCTGGGCGGGCAGTTGCCCATGCCCACGGGCGGGGTTGCAGCCCGCGCCCGTGGGGGCACCGCGTCCAGCGCCCGGTCGGGGCAATCCGGCGACGCCGACTTCCGCGCCTGGATCCACGTGATTACGGGGCTGAACATCTCCTTCGTCTCGTTGTTCGTACACGTGATCGGCTTCGGGATCATCTCGCTGGTCGTGCTGATCGGGGTGAACGACCCGACCGTGCTAGCCGGCCTTGGGTTGACGGGAACCACCCTCCTGGGTTTCATGCTGTTCTGGTGTATGCTTGGCGTGCTCGCGTCGTACGTGTCCCTGTTGACCGCATGGGTCGTCTGCTGCGTGGTTCCCGAACGTTCCGGGGCGCGCCCGGCGGCCCTGGGGGCGGCCGGCTGTGTGGGCGCGATCGTCGGGCTCCTATTGCTCATGCAGTTGATCCTGATGGCCGCGTCCCCTCCTTCGAGCCCGAGCGGGGCGCAGACCCTCGGGACCGTCATGAAGGGGATCATGTGGCTGGTCACGCTGGCGTGGCTCGGTAGCTACGCGGCCTTCGGGTTCTTTCTCGGGGGGCTCGGCGATTACTTCGGACACGCCCGGCTCCGCCAGTTGGCAGTCTACTTCTGCGCATACCAGGGGGCCGTCGCCCTGTGGATGACGCTGCTGATGTTCGTGCTCGATGCTCGCTCCGAGATGATGGTCAAGCTGACCATCTTCGTGAGCTTCGCGCTGCCGCTGGCCGGCTTCGGCTGGCTCTTGTACCTCAACCAAGAGGCCCGCAAGCTGCTGCGAAGAAACGTGTGAGCGGCCGTAATGGGAGGGAAAAGGGGAGGGGGCTAACTTGTGCGAAGCACCCTTCGGGCCGTTGACGGCAGATTAGCCCCGTCCCCTTTTCCCCGCGGCTCCAAGGGACTGGAGAACCCAGCGGATGTCTGAAGGAGCAACGCCGGGCCGGCTCGCGGGCGGCTCGTACGACCTGGTGATCCTCGGCGGCGGCCCGGCCGGGGACTTCGCAGCCGAGGCGGCCGCGCGGCGCGGGGCCCGGGCGGCCCTGGTCGTGCCCCCGCTTGAGGAGCCGAAGCCGCTCGAGCCGACCCCGCTTCGCGAGGAAATCCGGCGCCTCCAGGCCCGTTTCGGCCTGGTGCTCCGCTGGCCGCCGCCGCGGCTGCCCAGGGTCGACGTCTGCCTCGGCCAGCCGGTCTTCCACCGAGACCGGACGATCGCCGTGGGCGACCGGGAGCTTGGGTTTCGCCGGGCGATCCTCGCCCCGGGCACCAAGCCCGCCGGGCCGCCCTTCCCGGGCGCCGACGAGGCCGGCTGCCTGCGCCCGGAGACGCTCGCGCAGCTTGGCGAGGTGCCGCGGCGCCTGGCAGTGATCGGGCTGGGGGCCGAGGGCTGCACGTGGGCCCAGGCGTTCTGTGGCCTGGGGAGCCAGGTCCACTTGATCGGGCGCGAAACGGCGGTCCTGACCGGCGAAGACCCCGACGCGGCCGCCGTGGTCCAAGCCCGGCTTCAGCAGGACGGCGTGCGCTTGCACACCGATTGCGCCGAGACGGCCGTCGAGACCACGGGCAACCTGCGCAGCGTGGTCCTCTCGTGCAACGGGCGCAAGGAGAAGCTGCTGGTCGACGAGGTGCTCGTCTGCGCCGCCCGGCGGCCCGACGTATCGGAGCTAGCCCTGGAAACGGCCGGGGTGGCCTGCGACGCCCGGGGGATCGCCGTCGACGCGTGCCTGCGCACGAGCAACCGCCGGGTGTTCGCCGCCGGCGCGGTCCTGGCCGCGGCGTTCGCTTCGCGCCAGGCGGCCCGGGCAACCGCCGAGCTGGCCGTGCGCAACGCCCTGCGGTGGTTTCCCCGCTCGGCCGGGCGATTGGTGGTTTCCCGCTGCATCCACACGGAGCCGGCCGTGGCGAGCGCCGTACTCGCGGGCACGGTCTTGGCGGGCGCCGCCGAAAAGGGGCGAGCCGAAACCGGCCGCCTCGAGGCCGACGTCTACCGCGCCGAGCTGGCCGACGCCGACTCTTCGCTGCCCGCGTCTCTGCGCGAAGGCTTCGTCAAGCTGGAAGTGCAGCGCCGATCCGGCCGTGTGCAACGCGCCCTGGTCGTGGCCGAGCGGGCCGACGAGCTCCTGGCCCCGCTGGCCCTGCTGATGGCCCGGGGGCTGCCGATCGATACCCTGGCCGAGCCCTTCTTCTGCCATTCGAGCCGTTCGGAACTGCTGGTGCGGGTGGCCCAGCGGGCGCGCGAGGAGCGCCGGCTGTCGTCCGGCGCTCGCATCCCGGCCTGCTGCGGCGCAGTCCCGCGGACCATCGGGCGTCACTCGATCCATCCACCGCCCAGCACCCGGTCGCTCTGGTAGCAGACGGCGGCCTGGCCGGGGGCGATGCCGTGGCGGGGGCGGTCGAAGCGGACGTGGAACCGGCCGCCCGGAAGCGGCGTCACGGTGGCGTCTTCCAAACGGCTGCGATAGCGGATCTTCACCTGGCAACGGAACGGATCGCGCGGCTCGTCCACGAGCCAGTTGGCCTCGCCGGCCGTAAGCTCGGTGTGGCCCAGCTCCTCGCGCGTGCCGAGTACCACGCGGCGGCTTTCCGGCTCGATGCGCACCACGTAGCGCCGCTCACCCAGCGCGACGCCCAGCCCCTTGCGCTGCCCGATCGTGAACTGGTCGATGCCCTTGTGCCGGCCGACCACGGTGCCATCGGTGGTAACGATCTCGCCCGACGTGTCGCGCTCCGGGCGCCGCTCGCGCACGAACCGGGCGTGCTCGCCGGGCGGCACGAAGCAGATCTCCTGGCTGTCGGGCTTGTCCGCCACGCCGAGCCCAAGCCGTTCGGCCATGCGGCGAATCTCGTCCTTGGGGTATTCACCTACGGGAAACATCAGACGCCCGAGCAGCTCGCGGCGCACCCCGAACAGCACGTACGACTGGTCCTTCGACCGGTCCCGCCCGCGGCAGAGAAAAGGGGTCGGGAGTCTTTTTCCGGGAGGGTTCGCGGCATCCTCTGTAACAAAGACTCCCGACCCCTTTTCCGTGCGGGCATAGTGTCCCGTGGCCACGAACTCGGCCCCCACGCCGTCGGCGTACTCGAAGAGCCGGCCGAACTTCAGCCAGGTGTTGCAGACGATGCAGGGGTTGGGCGTGCGCCCGGCCAGGTAGCTATCGACAAAGTAGTCGACGATCCGGTCGAACTCCCGCTCGAAGTTTACCGCGTAGAACGGCACATCGAGTATCTCGGCCACGCGGCGCGCATCGTCGGCGTCGGCCGCGGAGCAGCAGCCTTGGGCAGGAAAAGGGACCTGGTTTGTTTTGCCGGAACGGCCCTTCGGGTGCTTCGCACAAAACAAACCAGGTTCCTTTTCCGGCCGCTGCCCATGGCGCATGAAGAGCCCCACCACGTCGTGGCCCTGTTGCTTCAGCAGCCAGGCCGCCACGCTGCTATCGACCCCGCCCGACATGGCCAGCACGACACGCGCCATCGCCCCTTTTCGTCTTTCCCCCGCCGCCCGGCGCGGGTAGAATTGAGGGTTCCAGAGCCTTTCATCCTACAAAGGGAGGTGCCCGGTGGACAGGGAACTCATCGATCGGTCCGAGGCGATCCGCAAGCGGATCCTCCAGCTCAGGGACTCCCTTTGACTACGAAGCCAAGCAAGCCCGGGCCGAGGAAATCGAACGCCGCATGGCCGCGCCCGACTTCTGGAACGACCAGGAGCGGGCCCGGTCCGTGGTCGGCGAGCTGAAGTCGGTCAAGGCGATCCTCAAGCCGCTCGACGGGGCCCTTGCGGGCTCCGACGACCTGGCGGCCATGGTCGAGATGGCCGAGGAGGACGCGGGCTTCGCGGCCGAGGTGCCCGGTGAACTGGACCGGCTCGAGCGCAAGGTCGCCGACCTGGAGCTGAAGGCCCTCTTAAGCGGCCCGCTCGACGGCAACGACGCCATCCTCTCGATCAACGCCCGCGACGGCGGCACCGACGCCAACGATTGGGCCGAGATGCTGTTGCGCATGTACCTCTCCTGGGCCGACGGCCAGGGCTACGACGTCGATCTCTTGGACCGCCAGGACAACGAAGAGGCGGGCATCAACAGCGCCGCGATCGCCGTGCGCGGGCCCATGGCCTACGGCTATCTCAAGGGCGAGACCGGCATGCACCGGCTGGTGCGCATCAGCCCGTTCAACGCCGAGGGCAAGCGCCAGACCAGCTTCGCCTCGGTCGACGTCACGCCCGAGGTGAGCGACGCGGTCGACATCGACGTCGACTGGGACAAGGACGTGCGCGAGGACACGTTCCGCTCCAGCGGGGCCGGCGGGCAGCACGTCAACAAGACCTCCAGCGCGATCCGGCTGACGCACCTGCCCAGCAACACCGTGGTGCAGTGCCAGAACGAGCGGAGCCAGCACAAGAACCGGGCCACCGCGCGGAAGATGCTCCTGGCCCAGCTCGCGCGGATCGAAGAGGAGAAGCGCGAGGCCGAAGAGGCTGCCCGCTACGGCCAGAAGCCCAAGGTCGGCTTCGGCTCGCAGATCCGCAACTACTTCCTGCACCCCGACCAGCGCGTCAAGGATGCCCGGACCGGTCACCTCGTGGGCAGCTTCCACAGCGTGCTCGACGGCAACATCCAGGAGTTCCTCGACGCCTATCTGCGGTGGCGAGCGGGGAAGGAGTAGGAGGGGGTGGAGGGCAGTAAGCGGAGGGCAGTGGCGAGCGAAGCGTGTTGATAGGCGCGGGCGGAAGCCCGCGCACGGAACATACCCGCCCTCCGCCCCTCGGTGTCCAACCCCGCCGACCCCCGGCGGCCTTTCCTTCGGAATCGGGCGGCTCGGAGACAATCTAGGCAATCTGCGGTATGTACGGGTGTTAGTTTTGGTTTACCGGTCAGCTAGATTGCGTGGCATCCTCCGAATTTGCCGGTTATTCCTATTCTGCGAAGGCGGTTTGGCCGATTAGGCAGTTGTGAAGTTCCGCGACCAGCGGATCGTCTGCACGTACAGCGCCACCGCTGGTGAGTCAAGGAGGAGAACCCAGTGAAACGCGCGACCTTCGGCGGCCTAGCGAGTCTGGCACTGGTCGGCTTCTTCGCCGTGCTACCTGTCAATGCCCAGCAGGAGTACCCGGCCGAAGAACCGGACGCCGCCCTCGGCTCCGCCAAGGAGGCCGGGGGCGCAGAGGAATATCCGACGCTCGACGACCCCGTGCTGGCCGAGGGGGACGGGAGCTGCGGTGACTTCTGCGCCGGCGATCCGGTGTTCGGTGCCTGCGACGCGGGCTGTTGCTGTGCGGTCTGCGGCGCCGGGAGCTGTCCGCCCTCGGCTTGGTATTGGCGGAACGACGTCCGCGTGCTGGCCGCCAGCAAGGTCCGCAACCAGACGCTGACCAGCGAGTTCGTCGGCTATGATGATCAGGGCCAGGAAGTCTTCTACAGCCGGTTGGGCACGAAGTCGGTCGACTTCGACGTGGCGGCCGGCTACGCCACGACCGTAGGCCGCTACCTGGGCCGCGACAGCGAGAACCGCGACCAGTTCCTCGAGTTCTCCTACTGGGGCATGAACCATTGGCGGGTCGGCCGCCAGGTGACCGGCGAGCGGATCAACACGGTCGACCCCACCGACGGGTTCACGCCCGTCGTGGTCGGCAGCCTCTTCAGCCCCTTCAGCGCCGATATCGGCGGGTTCAACCGGGCCGACACACACGCGATCTATTACGACCTGGAGGTACACAACTGGGAGATCAACGCGCGGTTCGTTCCGCGCAGCGGGCCCGATCGGCTCGTGCTGCACCCCAGCGGGGTCTGGCGCCGGGAGTGTACGCCGGGCGACTACTTCTCGTTCCTGGTGGGGCTTCGGGTCATGTCACTCTACGAGGGATTCAATTGGAGCAGCGACGGGTCGGTCACGGTGGGCGGCGTGCCCAACGCCATCAGCGGCCAGTACTCGGTGCTGACGCACAACGACTTGTTCGGGGCCCAGATCGGGGCGGAGTACACGGCCCGACGCTGCAAGTGGCACTACGGCGTTCGGGTCAAGGCCGGGCCCTACATCAACTTCGCCGACCAGCGGAGCCGGGCCGTGACCAGCTCGGCCGGCGACCCCTTTGCCACCCGAGACCTCGACTTCGCTCGCTCCAAAGGGCGCGACGACGCCGCGCTCGTGGGCGAGTTCGGCTTCTTCTCGTCCTACAGGATCAGGCCGAACGTGATCGTCCATGCGGGGTATGACTTCATGTGGGTGCTCGGGCTGGCCCGGGCCCCCGAGCACGTCCTCTTCCAGGCCGATCCGCCCGTCGATCTGAACACCAACGGACACACCTACTTCCACGGCCTCACGCTGGGCATGGAGTGGTGTTGGTAGCCGAGCATCCATGAGCCAGCCCTTCTTCGCCCGGCGCAGCTTCCAGATCCTGCTGGTGGCGGTGTTCTTCATGCCACTAGTGCTGATGGCCTCGGTCCGCGCGCTGAGGACCAACCGCAACGACGTCAAGGACTGGCTGCCGGAGGACTTCCCCGAGACCGCGGTCCATCGCTGGTTCCAGGAGCACTTCCCCTTCGAGCGTTTCGTGTTGGCGAGCTGGGAGGGATGCACCCTGGAAGACCCCCGGCTGGAGCTTCTCGCCCGGAAGCTTGAAACCTACGATCCCGAGCTGGCCGAGCTGGGCATAACCGGGCAGACGGCCGACGTGCTCAGGGCGGCGGGAATCGATCGCCGCAGCCGGGTCCTCTCGCTGGGCGATTTCCGCCGTTTCGAGGAGCTTTCCTCCACCTCGGCGCGGGAGGCGCGGCAAACGGCCGAGGCATGGGAGTCTCCGTTCCGCAGCCCGGTGCTCACCGGCCGCCGCTTAGTGAGGATTCTCAGGGGCCGCTATCCCGAGCTGACGGAAGAGGAGGTCTTCGAGCGGCTGGAGGGCTCGCTGGTGGGTCCCGACCACGAGAACACCTGCCTGGTGGTGATGCTCAGCGAGTCGGCCCGGGGCAAGAACTTCCGCCCCACGCTCGAGAAGATCCGCCGCCTTGCCCGGGAGTGTACGATCGAGCCGCCCGAGCCGAAGCCGAAAGGCGATCTGGTGGTCCGCGTCGCGGACGGCGTCAGCGGGCTGATGCGCGAGCTGGTCGCCGGCCGGGAGCCGGTGCACGGCGGAATCCACATGGGCGGGCCGCCGGTCGACAACGTGGCCATCGACTCCGAAGCCGAGCGCACGCTGGCCCGGCTGGTCGGCCTTTCGGCCCTCGTGGGATTGGTTACGTCCTGGCTGATGTTCCGCAGCGTGCGATTGACGTTCTTGGTCTTCTTGACCGCCAATCTCTGCGCGGGCACGGGCCTGACCATCCTCCTCCTCAGCGGCGGAAGCTGCGACGCAGTGCTGCTCTCCATGCCTTCGCTCCTCTACGTGCTGGCCATCTCCGCCTCGATCCACCTGATCAACTACTACCACGACACGATCCGCCAACGGGGGCTGCCCGGCGCGCCGGAAGGGGCGGTGGCCATGGGCTGGCTGCCCTGCGCGCTGGCCGCCATGACCACCGCGATCGGGCTGGGATCGCTGTGTGCCAGTCACGTGGTCCCGATCAACAAGTTCGGGATCTACTCGGCGATCGGGGTAATGGCCACGCTGGTCTGGGTCTTCCTGTTCCTGCCGGCGTGTCTGCAGTTCCTCCCTTCCCGCCGATACGCACTGGAGCACGGCGGGCGCGCCGACCGCGGCCGGCCCGACACGCTTGTGGCGCGCTGGTGGCGGGCCATGGGGGGATTCATCCTGCGGAGGAACCTCTGGGTCACGGCGGGCTGCACGGCCGTGATGGTCTTCTTCATCGTCGGCGCGTTCAAGGTCCAGACGTCGGTCAAGCTGATGAAGCTCTTCAGCCCCGACGCCCCCATCGTGACCCACTACGCCTGGCTCGAAGAGCACCTCGGCCCGTTGGTGCCCATGGAGGTGGTGCTCAAGATCGACAGCGAGAAATGCCGCCTGAGCTTCCTGGACCGGATGCGGCTTGCGGCGCGGGTCGAGCGGGCGGTCGAGGAGCTGGACGGCGTGGGCGGGGCGCTTTCAGCCGCCACCTTCGCCCCCGACCTGACGCCCGAGCCGGCCAGGTCCGGCGCCCTGCGAATTTTGGGCATCGACCGTCGGCGCACGCGCGACCAGCTCATCAACCGCCGCCTCGAAGCCCACCGCGACGAGTTCCGCGACTACCTCGCCGTCGACGGCAACGACGAGCTATGGCGCGTCAGCGCCCGGGTCGAGGCCCTCAGCGACCTCGACTACGGCTACTTCGTCGACGAGATCAAGGAAAAGGTCGACCCGGTGGTGGCGGCCTACCGCGAGGCGGGCGTCGAGGGGATCGAGCCGGTCTACACCGGCGTGATCCCGCTGGTCTACAAGACCCAGCACGAGCTGATGCGAGGCCTGTTCCAGAGCTTGGCCATGGCCTTCGTATTGATCGCGGTGGTCATGGTCCTGGTGCTCCGCAGCCCGGCGGCCGGGCTGATGGCGATGATCCCGAACCTGTTCCCGGTGGTGGTGATCTTCGGCACCATGGGCTGGCTGGGGGTGCTCGTGGACATCGGCTCGATGATGACCGCCAGCGTGGCCCTGGGCGTGGCCGTCGACGACACGATCCACTACCTGACCTGGTTCCGCCGCGGTCTGGATCAGGGGCACGACCGCAAGGGGGCCGCCATGCTCGCCTACGAGCGCTGCGCCACGGCCATGACGCAGACCACGCTCATCGGCGGGCTGGGGCTCGCCGTGTTCGCCTTTAGCACTTTCGTCCCTACGCAGCGGTTCGGCACGCTGATGTTCACGCTGCTGTTGGCCGCGCTGGTGGGCGATCTGGTGTTCCTGCCGGCGCTGCTCTCCGGCCCGATCGGCCGCTTCTTCGGTCCCGGGCGACGGCGGGCCAAAGCAGCGAGGCCGGCGCTGGTGCCCGCGCCGCACCTGGATCGTTCCCCGGCGCAGCCGTGCGTCTCGAAGCCACCTGCCGTATGACGCAAGGATGCAAGCGGCCACCCCACGGCTGCTGCGCGGCTACTTCAGCAGCTTGAACGTCAGGCCGAACGTCGCCCCGAAGGCCGCCAGAGCGACAAGAAGGACCTTCGCGAAGTCCCAGAACCCCAGTACGTGCATTCCCCCCCGTAGGAAGACGAAGACCAGCATCACGCAGATCACCGCCAGGTTGAACGCGATCACCGAGTACATCATCTGGCGGCGGAACTTCTCCTCGCGGGTGAGATAGACCTGCTCCTTGGGCTTTTCGCGTTTGGGCTTCGCGGGCTTGCCCTTCGATTTGGCCGCAGCGGCGGCCGGGGATTCGGCGCCCGGCTCGCGGGGAAAATACTTCTGCACCGCCGCGTGGACGCTCGTGGCCGTACAGAGCACGGTGCGAACCGGCATTCCCGTGCGCAGGCGCAGCTCTTCCTCCACGTCGGGCACAAGCGGGTTCGGCGAAGCCATCAAGAGCTGGCCTTCGTCGACCATCACCGGCACGCAGGAGTGCTGCCGGGCCAGGCCGCCGGGGACCTGAGCGACCAGCTTCTCGTCGACCCCGATGTCGGCCAGCTCGATGTAGGGCAGCCCCTGCGACTCGGCGTAGGCCAGCATCACCACGTCCGCGGTGGCCATCTTCTGCTGCACCAGGGCGTCGCGCACGTCCAGCCCGACCGCATCGGCGTAGCTGCGGGCCTTCTCGAGCTGGGCCTGGTCGATCACCTTGCGTCCCAGCAGGATTTGCTCGAGGGTCCGACGCCGGCCGGGGCCCTCCTGCTCGCGCCCCAGCCCCGCGTCGTACTCCCCTTTGCGCGTCAGGTCGGTCAGGCAGAGCATGGCCCGGGCCAGCTCGTTTAGCAGCTCCTGCGACTGCCGGGCGTAGTCGCCGGTGGCGTATTTGCGCACGTGGGCATTCATCTTGCGATAATGCTCACGGATCTTCGCCGTGTCGTCCTCGAACTGCTTGACGCGCAAGAGCTGGTAGTAGCTCAGCGGACGGGCGGTCTCCTGGATGCCCAGCCAGTCGCGGTAGACGTCGATTTGTGCGGCCATGGAGATAGGGACTGGGGATTAGGAATCAGTGGTTAGAGATTAGGGGTTAGCGTTTTCGGATAGCGCACGAGCGCTTTCTGCTCGCACCCTTAGCCGCCGCGGCTTCGCGGCGGCCCCCGTCGTGGCCGCCAGGGCTAAACAGACCGGAAATTTCAATCCACCTGATATTCGTCAGCCAACCTCTTGTAGAGATCGACTTGCTGTTCGCTGAGGTTGCCGCGGCGCTCGATTTCGATGGACGCCTCCTTGCCGGCCGACTTCTCCCGCGCCGAAACGCGAATCCGCCCCGATTCGTCGAAGGCGTAGGTCACGTCGACCAGGGAGCCCTTGGGCAGCTTCGCCGGCAGGTCCCGGATGCGGAACTTGCCCAACAGCGAGCAGGCCAGCGGGTCGGGGGCGTCCCCCTCGATCACCTGGATCGTCACGCGCTGCTGACCCTCGCGCTGGGTCTTGAACGAGCGGGTCACCTCGAAGGGGAGCTGCGTGTTGCGCGGGATCATCAGGTGGTTGACGTCCTTACCGCTCTTGGGGTTGTTGGCCAGCACCCCCAGCCCGTGCGAGTTGACGTTCTCCTGGCGCACCGCGTGGAGCATCTTGCGGACCTTCTCGGCCAGCTCGCTCGCCTCGCCGCGGTGCTTCACCTCGAGGATCGCCGCGTGGATGGCGGCCCCCTGGGCCACCGCCGTGTGGGGCGAAACCTCGTTGGTCGGCTTGGTGCCCAGCACCCCCTCGAGCATCCGGGGGACCTGCGGCATGAGCGTCGACCCGCCGACCAGGACCACCGCGTCGAGCTGCTCGGGCTTGACGCCCGCCGTCTGGAGCACCAGCTCGGTCGTATCCGCGGTCCGCTGCAAGAGATCGGCCGTGAGCTGCTCGAACTTCTCCCGCGAGACCGGCACCGAGAGGGCCCGGCCCTTGTACCGGCAGTTGACCGTCGTCTGCGTCTTCTGGGAAAGCTCCAGCTTGGCCAGGTCGCAGTCGTTCTGCAACAACTGCACGGCCTCGGGCGACTGGCGGGGATCGAGCTTGTGGCGCGACTTGAACTCCTCGGCCACGTAGTCGAGCAGCCGATCGTTCCAGTCCACGCCGCCGAGCCGCACGTCGCCGTCGGTGCCCAGCACGCGGAAGTGGGTGGGCGTGTACTGGACCACGGTCACGTCGAACGTGCCGCCGCCCAGGTCGTAGACCAGGGCCAGCTTGGGTTTCTCGTCGCCGCGGGCGATGCCCAGCTCGCCGCGGTGCCAGGCGAAGGTGAGCGTGGCGGCGGTCGGCTCGTTGATGATGTCGACCACGTTCAGCCCGGCGATCTTCCCCGCGTCCTGCGTGGCCTTGCGCCGGGCGTCGTTGAAGTAGTAGGGGACCGTGATCACCGCGTTGCCGATCTTGCCGATCCGCCGCTCCGCGTCCTGGCGGAGCTTCTTCAGGATCAGGGCGGAGAGGAACTCGGGCGTGATCTCGCGGCCGTCGAAGGTCCGCTTGAAGTCGGTCTCGCCCATGTGGCGCTTGATCCGCTCGACGACGTTCTGCGGGTCCTCGACCGCCGCCCGCATCCGGTTCGGCCCCACCACCACGTGGTGCCCCTCGGTGAGCAGAATCAAGCTGGGGGTCTCCACGTCGTCGTCGTCGTTGAGGATCGTGACGGGATTTCCCTCCTCGTCGAGCTGGGCGATGGCCGAAAAGGTAGTGCCCAGGTCAATCCCGACCGTTTGTCCCTGTTCGAACTGCATGGGAATCTACAACTCCTCCTCGAACTCCGGGGCGGATTCCCCTGCTGCGGGTTTCTCGGGTGGTTTCTCGTCGGGACCCGGCTCGGTGGCAGATTCGGCTGGCGCCGCGGCCGAGCCCGGTTCCGTCGGAGTCTCGGTTGGACCGGGTTCCGGCGGCGCTTCGGCCGGCGTGCCCCCCTCGAGGAACTTCATGCCCGCGGCCACCGCGAAGGCGTGCGGCCGGTACTTGTGCAGGTCCTGGTCGCGGGTTCTCAGGTCGATCGAATAGCGGCGGCCGTCCACGATGGTCTCCAGGATCAGCCGCTCGACGATGATCGTCTTGTAATCTCGCTCGACCCTTCCGCGGCGCTCGTAATCGATCCCCACGAACAAACCCGCTTCGAACTCCTCGATGACCGTCTTCTGCGATTTCGATCCTTTCAGTTCGGCCGCTACCTGTTTGGCGAAATCGTGGACCGTCGCCCGCGTGACGTCGCGGATCGAACCGCTCTCGTCCTCGGCCTTGACAATGATCGTCGGGTAGCTCTCGTGTGGGTCCTCCTGGAAGCGGACCAGGAAGCGGCTGTCACGCGGGGAGATCTCCCAGCCGGCCGGGGGTGCGATCGTCACCCGGCCTTCGTCGAGCGGATGGGGCAGCGGATCGCCCAGCTTAGGGAGCTTCGAGGCCGAGAGCTTCCGGATGCCGGACCCGCCGGACCCACCCTCCTTGGCCGAGCCGCCGCATCCCAGGAACAACCCGAATCCGGCCAGCAGGCCAAGTGCCCGCAGCCTGTACACGGTTTTCATAGCAAACCCCCATCGATCAGAGTGGCTGACGAAAGTCCGAGAACAACCCCCAGCCGCCTACTCCTCGATCACTTCCTTGACGAGCTGGACGAAGTGCGGGGTCTTCTGCGACTCGGAAAGCTCCTCGGCCTTCTTCTTGGCCTGGTCGCGCTGGCTGTACTCGAACAGGGCGACCCTTCTGAGAGACTGCGTGAATACCCCCCAAAATGCCTTGAGCCGGACCTCCGGGGCGGCCTTCGACCGGGTCTTCTTCTTGGCGGTCTTTTTCTTCGCGGCTGGCTTCGCCGGGGTCTGCTCGCCCTCTTCGGTGGACTGGCGTTCGGCAGCCTCGTTCTCTTCTCGTAACTCTTTGCGATTCAATACCTTACGAGCCATCGTTACCCCTCGAGAGGTTCCCCGGCGGCTGGCCGCCGACCCGATTGCCAGGCCCCTTCGGGCCCCTATTGCCGACCCGCCCAGCATAATCGAACTCGGGGGCACTTGCCAGTAGGGCAGAGAGCTGCAAAGTACGATTGCCTTCCAAGAGCCTATCCGAAAAGGGGTCAGACCCCCTGGGCTTAAGGGGTCTGACCCCTTTTCGGATAGGCTCTCGCGTCGAGGGCCCGCGTGCCACGGCGACGGCCTCGGAACGCCGTCGTACGAGCCGATCCCGCGCCTACCCCTGCGCCGTGGCCAACTCCAGGGCGATCCGGCACGCGCGGCGGAACTCGGCCAGATCGAGGCGCTCTCGGGTGGTGTGGGGGCCCGACTGGCCGCAGCCGAGCGTGACCGTGGGCAGGCCCCGGGCGCTCATCCAATTCGCGTCCAGCCCCCCGTCGCTGACCGCCCGGGCCGGCTCCCCACCCGTCGAACGAACGGCCGCCTCGGCCGCCAGCACGCAGGGCTCGTCGTCAGCCAGCAGGAACGCCTCGTAGTCGATCCGGCCGCGGAAGGCCACGTCGCCGAACACCCCCTCGCGGTTGCGCACACTCCGGGCCGCGCGGCGAAACGCCCGCTCGATCTCACGCACGATCCGGGCCCGAAAAGCCGGGTCGTGGCTGCGGGCCTCGGCCTTGAGCGTCACCTCGGGCGTGACCACGTTGGTGGCCTCGCCCCCCTGGATCGCACCGACGTTCGACGTGCCGTAGCGCCCGTTCTTCTCGATCCGGCCGTGCCAGCCGTCACGGTGCAGCTCGGCCACGGCCAGCGAGGCAATGGCGATGGCGCTCACCCCGTCCTCGGGCGAGCCGCCGGCGTGGGCCGCAACCCCGGTCACGGTGACCTCCATCCGATAGCCGCCGGTGGCCCCGACCGTGAGCTTCTCGGCCGATCCGCCGTCGAAGTTGAAGACCAGGCGTGGCCGGCCCAGCAGCCCCAGCTTGGCGTGTCGGGCCCCGTGCAGCCCCAGCTCCTCCTGCACGCTGAAGAAGAACGTGATCGGCGGGTGGGGGACCTTGCGCCGCAGCAGCTCCAGGGCCGTGGCGAGCACCACGCCACACCCGGCCCGGTCGTCGGCCCCCAAGGCCGTGCCCCGATCGGCCGGCACGAGGAACCGGCCGCGGCGCACCGGCCTGGCCCCTTCGCAAAGCGGGACCGTGTCGACGTGGGCCATGAGCACGCGCCGCGGACCTCGCACGGTGCCGGGCAGCTTGCAGACCAGGTTGCCGACCTCGCCGCCGTGGACACTGCGGCGATGGGCTCGGTCGAACCGGATCGACCCGGCCGGGGCGCCCGCCGCCCGGAGCCGCCGGGCAATGAGCCGCATCACTCGCCCCTCCCGGCCGCTGACGCCCGGGATCGCCAACAACTCCATTAGCAGCTTTTCGGCACGCGGCAGGTCGGGTTGCATGTGCTTTGCACTCCGGCGGTCGACCACGTATCTTACGGGTTTCCCGGTGGAAGGCAACTGTGGGGCGCGTCGCGGATAATCGACGCCGCCCCTTGGTCTTACTCCTCCGCGGGCTCCCGCCCGCGGCTACCAACCCCCGAAACCTCCAAACCTAATCCCTAATCCCTGATCCCTCACCCCTCGCCCCCCATGCGCATCTTCCTCGCCGGCATCATGCAGGGCTCGCTCACCGAGGCGGCGGTCCACCAACAGGACTACCGCGAGCACCTCAAGCAGCTCCTCGAAGCGCACCTGCCGGAGGCCGAGATCTACGATCCCAGGGCCGACCACACGAACTCGATCGAGTACGACGACGCCACCGGGCGCGAGGTCTTCTTCCGCCACAACCTCTTCTGCCGCGAGGTCGACGTGCTGCTGGCCTTCCTGCCCGAGGCATCGATGGGCACGGCCATCGAAATGTGGGAAGCCCACCAACACGGCGCCGCCGTAGTGACCGTCAGCCCCATGCGCCACAACTGGGCCGTGAAGTTCCTAAGCCACGCCCTCTACGCGACCGTCGACGAGTTGGAGACGGCCCTGCAAAGCGGCGAGCTTCGGCGGCAGGTGGAAGCTATCGTCGGCCCGCCGAACCATTGATCTCCTGGCACCAAACGGTTTTTTCGGCTGTCGAAAATGCCCGCGGCTTGCCCGCGGGATCGTTACGTTTGTCGCTACTGTAGCTGTGAGCGTGAACCTCCCGCGGGCAAGCCGCGGGCATCCCGTCACTCGGGCACCCCATGACTCCAACACCCCCACTCCCGCTGCTCGAAATGTCGCTCGAGCAACTCGTGTCCTGGTGCGAGGATCAGAGCCTCCCGCGCTATCGGGCCGGGCAGGTTTGGCGATGGGTGTTCGGGCGCCGGGCGGGCGGGTTTGGCGAAATGACCGACCTGCCGCGATCGCTCCGCAGCCGGCTGGAGGAGACGTTCACGCTGTTTACCACCGAGGTGCTCGCCCTGCGCCGGGCGGACGACGGCACGCGGAAGCTACTGCTTAAGCTGGCCGATGGCGAGCGGACCGAGTGCGTGCTCCTAAGCGACGACCGCCACCACCGCACCGCGTGTATCAGCACCCAGGTGGGCTGCGCCATGGGGTGCGCGTTCTGTGCGAGCGGGCTCGACGGGCTGGCTCGCAACCTCTCGGCCGGCGAGATCGTCGAGCAGCTTCTGCAGCTCGCCAGGCTGCTGGACCCCAGCGAGCGCCTGAGCCACGTGGTGGTAATGGGCATGGGCGAGCCGCTGGCCAATCTCGACAACGTGCTACGGGCCCTGGAAACGGCCACAGCGCCCGACGGACTGGGTATCGGTGCTCGGCGGGTTACCATCTCGACGGTGGGCCTGCCCGGGGGCATCCGCCGCCTGGCCGAGCAGGAAGCCCCCTACCACCTGGCCGTGTCGCTGCACGCCCCCGACGACCGGCTCCGCGCCGAGCTGGTCCCCTCGGGCAGGGGAGTTCCCATTGCGTCGATCCTCGCTGCGGCCGACGACTACTTCGCCAAGACCGGCCGGCGCGTGACCTACGAGTACGTCCTGCTGGCAGGGGTCAACGACCAGCCGGCACATGCGGAGGGGTTGGCACGCCTCCTCCGGGGCCGCCCGGCCATGGTCAACGTAATTCCGTTGAACCGAGTGCCCGGCCTGCCGTTCCGCACGCCCTCGGGGGCCGACACGGCCCGATTCGTCGAGCTGCTGCGAGGGCGGGGGCTCAACGCCCAGGTCCGCTATCGCAAGGGCGAAGGGATCGACGCGGCCTGCGGCCAACTGCGGCGCAGCAGCCGATGACCACGAAAGAGAGACCTGGCTTGTTCTGCCGCACAAAGCAAACCAGGTCCCTTTCTCGGGGCGACACTTCCGGCCGCGGGTGGGGTTCGATGGATAGGGCCCCGAGGGGAGGTCGCATGGCTGGCCGCGGGCGTCCGGCCGGGCTACACTAGTAGGTAGCACACCGAAGAAGCTCCGAAAAAGGGACCTGGTTTATTTTGTGCGAAGCACCCTCCGGGCTGTTTAAGGCAAAATAAACCAGGTCCCTTTTTCGTCCGACCACCGCCCTCAGCCGGATTGAACCGTGGTCGTCAGCGACTCGACCGCCCGACGATACACCCTCGGCGACCCCGACGTGCGTTTGATGCTCGAGGTCCGCGACGATAGCGCCGCGGCCTTCGAGGAGTTGGTGCTCCGCTACCAGGGCCGGCTGATCACCGTGCTGGACCACGTGGTCGGCAACCGCGACCTGGCCGAGGACCTCGCCCAGGAGGTGTTTTTGCGGGTCTACCGCAACCGCAAGACCTACCAGCCGGGGGCGAAGTTCTCGACCTGGCTGTTTACGATCGCCAACAACGTGGCGCTGAACGCCCTGCGGAGCCGTTCGCGGCGCCGCGAGGTCCGCCTGCAAACCCGGGACCCTGCGCGGAGCGGGGTCCGGGCCATGGAGGCCGTGCTGGCGGCCTCCAGCGGCCAGATGCCCGCCCGGCAGCTCGACAAGGCCGAGATGCGCGACGTGGTGCGCATGGCCGTGGGGGCCTTGAACGACCGCCAGCGCTTGGCCGTGCTGCTAAGCAAGTTCGAGGAGCTCAGTTACGCCGACATCGCCGAGGTCATGGATATTTCACCTCAAGCCATCAAGTCGCTCCTGGCCCGGGCAAGGTGCAATCTCCGCGAGGTCTTGCAGCCCTACCTGGAGCACGGCGAGCGCCCGGCCGCCGAGGGGAACGGGGGGGATTGATGCCCGACGAACCGGCCAACGCCGCCCTCACGCTCGAAGAGCAGCTCGTGGCCTATCTCGACGGCGAGCTGGAGCCCGAGGAGAGCCGCCGGATCGAGGAGCTGCTGGCCTCCGACGCCGAGGCCCAGGAGATCATGCAGCGCCTGGACCGGACCTGGGAGATGCTCGACGAGCTCGAGCGCCACGAGCCGGGTGAAGAGACGGCCCGCTCGACCATGGAGATGGTGGCCGCCGCGGCCGAGGAGGAGGTGGCCGGGCTGCGCTCGTCCGCCCCGGCACGCCGCCGCCGGCGCTTGGCCCTGGCGGCCGGCGGGCTGCTGGCGGCTTCGCTCGCAGGCTTTTTGGTCGTCTCCCTGCTCACGTTGGACCCAAACCGGGAGCTGCTTGAGGACCTGCCGGTGCTGGAGAACCTCGATGCCTATCTGGAGGTCGACGACGTCGAGTTCCTGCGCGAGCTGAGCCGGCAGCAGGTCTTCGCCGACTTCGACGACGCCGACGCCGGAGACGAGGAGAGTTAGGCCATGTTTGGCACTCGCACATCCTACCGCATCGTCTGCCTGGCGGCGCTCGTGCTGGCCGCGGCTCCGATCGCAGTGGCTCAGGCCGACGACCTGGAAGCGGCCCGGCAAGAGATCGAGGCGATGTCGCCGCAGCAGAAGCAGGACCTCGAGCGGCGTTACGAGCAGTTCATGGCATTAACGCCCCAAGAGCGGGAGCGGATCCGCCGCTTGCACCGGCAGCTCGACGAAGATCCGCAGGGGCGCGAGCTGCGCCAGACGATGCACCGCTACCACGTCTGGCTCGGCACACTCCCGGCGGTCACGCGCTACGAGCTCCGCGACCTGGAGCCGGCCGAGCGGATCGCCCGAATCAAGGAACTCCGGGAGGCCGCCCGTCGAGCCATGAGGCAGCCCACGCCCGAAGACCGCAAGGCGATCCAGGAGTGGCTCGATGAGCGCGTGGCCAAGCTGAAGGCCCGTCTTGAAGAATCGCTCGGACACGAGAGGGCGGAGCATTTCAGTAAGCGCAGCCCGCAGTTCCAGCGCGGGGTGGTGGTTTGGTCCTCCTTCTTCAAGGGACGGCACGGCGGCAGGGGCCCGGCGATCAACTTCGAGGCGCTGGCCGAGCTGCGCGGCCGCCTTTCGCCGGAGAGCCGGGCCTGGCTGGCCGAGCAGCCGCCCCAGGAGCAATGGAAGACCCTTGGCAGATGGATCGCGCTGGTTGTTGGCCCGCATCAGGGCGGGCCGCACCGCGGGGAGCACCTCGATCGCTTCGTCGAACAGCTCCCCCCGGAGAAGAAGGACGAGCTGTTACGGCTCCCACCGGATGAGATGGAGCGGGAACTGTGGGCCTACTTCGCCGGCAAAGAAGAGCTGGGCGGGCCGCCGGGTCGCCGCGAAGGACCTTTCGGCGGACCGCGCCCGGGGATCTTCCGGCCGGGCGGGATGCGGCGCCCGGAGCACGGAGGCGGGCCCGGGTCGCAGCGCCCCTCCGGAGGACCCCCGTCGGGACGTTTCCGGCCGGGCGGACCCGGCCCCCCCTCAACACCCGGCCCGCAATTCAATCGCGGACCCGGCGCACCACCCAGCTCGGAACCTCGCTCCGAGCCGCCACCCCGGCCTGCGCCAGCCACCCCGCCCGACTCAGGGCCGCCGCCGGATTCGCCGAGCCCCTGACCCGGCTCTTCGCGAACGCTCATAGTGAACCGATTTATCGGGTCCCGCCCCTGTGGTTGCCGCCACGGCCGCATGAACGCGGTCACTACGAACGGCAGGAATCGGCTACCGGGTCGCTTCGCGCACGAGGTGGCCCAGCTCGGGCAGGATGAGCTTTTCGAGTGCGAGGCGCACCGCCCCCGGCGAGCCGGGCACCGAGAGCACCACGGTCCGGCCGACGACCCCCGCGGTCGCCCGGGAGAGCATCGCCGCAGGGCCGATCTCCTCGAAGCTGAGCATTCGGAACAGCTCACCGAAACCCGGCAGCCGCTTCTCGAGCAGGGCATCGACGGTCTCGAACGTCTGATCACGGCTCCCCAGCCCCGTGCCGCCGGTCAGCAGAACCGCCTGCACGTCGTCCCGCCCGCAGAGGTCGCCCAGGAGCCGCTGGATTCGCGCGGGCTCGTCCGGCACGATTTCCCGCACGATCACCCGATGGCCCGCGCCCGAGAGCAGATCCGCGGCCGTGCCCCCGCCGAGGTCGGTTTCCGGGGTCCGGGTGTCGCTCACGGTGACCACGGCACACCCAACCGTTTGGGGGGCATGGCCTCGATGTTGGTCGGGCACGTCGCTCAAGACGGGGGGCTCCCACGCCAAAACGGGGCGGCGGGGGCGGTTCGCCACGTTGTTTCGGCCCCCGGCCTGCTCGTATACTAGAAGAGGGTCCACCTGCATGGGAAGGGGACAGTCCCATTTTCGCGATGCTACCCGTATGGGAAGGGGACGGTCCCATTTTCGCTGCGCCGTTTACAGGTGAAAGGGACAGTCCCATTTTCGCTGCGCGAAAATTGGGACAGTCCCTACGGGGAGCCGGTATGAAGCGCCTTGCGATCGGTGCGATCTTGCTGGGGATCGGGCTGGCCGGCGGGCGGCCGGCGGCCGGCGAGGAGTTCGTGCTAGTGACCGGGGGCCGGGTGCTGGGCAAGCTGCTCAACCCCGACGAATCGCCCCGCGAGCACTTCGCAATTCGGCTTCCCAACGGCAGCAAGCTGACGCTCTCGGCCGCTCAGGTTCAGGAGGTCCACCCGACCCGGCCCGAAGCACTGCAATACGAACAGATGCGTCGGCGCTCGCCCGACACGGTCGAGGGGCATTGGGCCCTGGCCGAGTGGTGCGGGAAACAGGGACTTAAGCAACAGCGCGAAGAGCACCTCAAGCGCATCATCGAGCTGGAACCCGACCATGTTCCGGCCCGGCACGCCTTGGGCTACAGCCAAATCCAAGGCGAGTGGAAGACCCAAGAGCAGCACATGCTCGAACACGGCTACCGCCACTACAAGGGCCGCTGGCGCACTACCCAGGAGATCGAGCTGCTCGAGCGCAAGCGCAAGGTCGAGCTTGCCCAGAAGGAGTGGTTCCAGAAGATCAACCGCTGGCGGGAATGGCTGGGGACCGATCGGGACCCGGAAGGGCGCGCCGCCATCCTGGGCATCACCGATCCCTATGCTGGGCCGGCCCTGGCCCGGCTGCTCGAGGAGGATCCCGTCTACCAGGCGCGGGTGCTGTACGTCGAGGCCCTGGCGGGAATCGGCACGCCCGCGGCTCGCCGGGTGCTCGCCGAACGGTCCCTGGCCGATCCGGTCAGCGAGGTGCGGCTAAGCTGCCTCGACTTCTTGGAGAAGACCGGCGATCCCGACGTGGTGGCCTACTACGTCAGCCAGTTGAAGCACAAGGACAACCGGGTCGTGAACCTGGCGGCGGTCGCGCTGGCGCGGATGAAGGACCTCTCGGCCGTCGGGCCCCTGATCGAGGCCCTGGTGACGATCCACAAGTTCAAGATCACCAAGCCGGGCGGGCCGGGGAGCATGACCACCACGTTCGGCACCGGGCCGGGCGGCTCGGGGGCCCCCGGCGGCTTGTCCGTGGGCGGCGGCAGCAAGATCATCAAGCAACCCATCGCCAACCAAAGCGTGCTCGACGCCCTGATCCTCCTGACCGGCCAGAACTTCAGCTTCGACCAGCGGTCGTGGAGGTACTGGCACGCGGCCCAGCGGGCGCGGGCCGACCTTGACGCGAGGCGGGATTGAAACGTACCGGCGGGCGGCTCGCCTGTCGGAGTGGTGGAGTGTTGGGGGGTGTGGAGTGATGGAGTTTCGATCGGGTCCCCTGCCAGCTTGCCTGGCAGGAGCCGATGTTTGATAAGCTAGCATGGTTTGGGACGCTGAGGTCCTAGCTTCCCAAACTCGTCCACTTGCCAGGCAAGCTGGCAGGGGTGGAAGTCAAACAGCAGAAGTAGTGGACCGGATGTACACGGCATGAATCGCATTGGCGTCGCCCTCTTCGGTGTGGTGGTCGTGCTCGCGGAGTTTTGCCCACGGGCCGTGGGGGAGGTGTTTCTGCTGGCCAACGGTTCCCGCGTCGAGGGGCAACTGCTCAATCCCGACGAATCGCCGCGCGAGCGGTTCGTGATCCTCACGCCCGGCGGAACGCGCATCACGCTCGAGCGCTCGCAGGTCAGGCAAATCCTCCACCAGCGCCCGGCCGAGGTGGAGTACGCCACGGTCCGCCACCGGTATCCCGACACGCTCGACGGGCAGTGGGCCCTTGCCGAGTGGTGCCGGGAGAAGGGCCTGGCGGACCAGCGCCGGACGCACCTCAAGCGGATCCTAGAGCTCGCGCCTGACCACCCCGAAGCCCGCGCGGCCCTGGGATACACCCGTTATGAGGACGAGTGGCTGACGCGCGAAGAGCTGATGACGCGGCGCGGCATGGTCCGCCACGGCGGTTCATGGCGCTATCCCCAGGAATTGGAGCTATTGCGTCAGGAACAGTACCGCGACAAGGCCGAGGCCGAGTGGCTCAAGAAGCTGCGGTTGTGGCGGGGTTGGCTGGGAAGCGAGCGGAACCTCGACGCGAGGAAGGAAATCCTGGCCATCCGCGATCCCTCCGCCTTGGCGGCCCTGGCCGCCGCGCTGGAAGACGACGAGCGCCCGGCAGCCCGGGCGCTGTACGCCGAGGCCCTGGGCAACCTGCGCACGCACCCGGCGCGCACGGCCCTGGCCCGCGCCGCCATGGAAGACCCGGCCTCCGAAGTGCGCTTGGCCTGCATCGAGCAGCTCCGCTCGCAGCCCGACCCGGTCGTGGTCGCCTACTTCGTCGGGCAGCTCAAGAGCAAGGAGAACCGGGCGGTACAGCGCGCGGCGGTGGGGCTTTCCGCCCTGCAAGACCCCGACTCCGTGCCCGCCCTGATCGACGCCCTGGTCACCACCCACAAACGAACCATCGGCGGCGGCGGGAGCATCTCCCCTAGCTTCGGAATCGGCCCCGGGGGATCGCCCGGCCCGGCCGGTCTGGCGGTGGGACAGCGCCGCAAGGTGATCAAGTTCGACGTGGCCAACCAACCGGTGCTCGACGCCCTGGTGCTGATCACCGGCCAGAACTTCGCCTTCAACGAACCGGCGTGGAAGGCGTGGTACTCCGAGTCGCAGACGCCCAAAGACATTGACCTGCGCAGGGACTAGCAGCGAAAAAGGGACCTGCTTTGTCTTGTGCAAAGCACCCTTCGCGCCGTTCCGGCAAGATAAACCAGGTCTCTTCTGCGTAACCCCGAGCCGATCTAGTTTAGGGTCTTCCGAGGCGCGAGTGGGCCGAAGACCGCATGAATGCGGTCACTACGAACGGCGGGGGCGTCCAACAATGCGAGCGGTGTGTTGGCGATCTTTTTGGCCACCGGGGCGGCTGCTGACCATAAATACCCCCCGGATCGCGTAAGTCGTTGCGGCGCCTGGAGATAAATTGGCTCAATTCTTGGCGCCTTTGCACTACGGGGGGTGTGCAACAATTGCGGCAACGGGCCGGCATGGCAGTCGCGGGCGGGTGCCCTGTCAAGTGGGGTGTGGGGACGCAAGGAGTTGTGAGGAAAGGAGTTAAGAGGGGCCGGTGTCCAAGGAAGTCTTCGGGGGTCGCTGAGCAGAGGGGGCTGCGCAAAAGTGGCCAATGGACAATACCCTAAAGGAGCGCTTGTTACATAAAGACCACCGGCTTGGTGCCTGTTCCGAAGTATCGGCGGGGCAAGGGGTTATGGTGCGATCTTACCTATCTTGTTAAAGATGGCCCAAAAACCAACAATAGGATTCGGGCGTCGGCGCAAGTCGTTGGGGGTAAACGGGTTA
>Ga0180438_10001494_pt1 | contig 41489 bp, 41 predicted proteins | sample SS_ome_12_FD_132455 | JGI IMG/M metagenome (GOLD analysis project Ga0180438, IMG submission 132455) | Hypersaline lake sediment archaeal communities from the Salton Sea, California, USA - SS_3_D_2 metaG | ecosystem: Environmental > Aquatic > Non-marine Saline and Alkaline > Hypersaline >...
CCTACTATGATACAACTACATACTATGGATACTGGACACCATATGGATATGACCAATATGGAGACACACCATACTACTCAGGATTAACAGGCACGGCTAGAGTTGAAATATCAGTCGAAGGTCTACCCTCTGACTATTACGCGTATATCTGGATTGATGGAGAGGAACAAGGATCCATTCAGGGAGGATCATCAGAAGAATTCCAAGTTAGCAATACAGAATCACACCTCTTCGAGATTGAAAGTTACATAGCGGGACCAGAAGGCGTCATATATTACTGTGGCGAGTCTTCATGGACTTTTGAAAGTACAGAAGGAACAGGCTATCAATACTCCAACTCAGCAACTTCATACGATACACAGGATTCATCATACTATCCTATAGCTTCTTACACAAACCGTCCAAACCCCTATAGTCCAAAACCCGAAGTCTCTCATACATTCGATTATGGAGCTGAATACTTCTTAGCAGTGGAGAACCCGTATGAGTATTCGACTGATCAAACAGGATGGAAACCAAAGGATACAACAGTAACATTATCTACTCCAGAGAGAGTTGAAAGCTCAAATCAAGAGAGGGGAAACTTCAAAGCTTGGATGATCAATGGAATAGAAAGAACCGATAACACAATTACCTTGACAATGAACGCGCCTTATATTGCTATTGCGGTATATGAGAACCAATATTATCTTGATATCCAGTCAGACGCAAGCCCAGCTCAAGGTTCGGGCTGGTATGAAGAAGGTTCCATGGTTACAATCTCCGTTCCTCCTGAAGTATCCATGCATGGTTTCTGGGGAATACTCGGAGCAAAACATCGGTTTGTAAGTTGGACCGGTCCAGTATCCTCACCAAACAGTCCCACCACTACAGTTGCTGCCGACAGTTCAGAGACAATATATGCGGTTTGGAGTGAAGACTACTCAGGTGCCTACATCATCTTAGCAATAATATTCGCTGCCATATTGATACTGATAGTCGCTGCAATAATTGCTTCAAGAAGAGGCGTAACTCTCAAGAGATATAGCAGCTCAACAGCACTAGACTCATTGAATCTCAGATATTCTCAAGGCGAGATCTCAAGAGAAGACTATCTTAAGATGAAAAAAGATCTCGAAAAGGAATAAAGCAATTCATTCAGAGGAGCTCCAGAGAGAGCTCCGAAACTCCTTTTTTTACATAAAATTTTAACTATAGATTAATTTTTAAAAAAACGTATTGAAATTGAATATGATCACTCATTTTCTATTGTTTTTTTCATATCAAGATATTGCTCCTTTGTAATTTCACCTCTTGCATATCGCATCTTCAAAGTATCTAATGCTTCATCACAATTCCTAACTTGTTCCCAAGGAGAACCCTTTGCGATGGCAGGAAAGAACGCAATTAAGAACCAGACAACCAAAATGATTACTAGAATTCCAAACACCAACCATACTAGTCCACCAAGAACGGCTCCCATCCCTTCGGTCACTTCTATAAACGATTCTCCTAAAGATTTGATCTCTGGTTCATCAATAATTCTCAAGATTACAGGTAACAGGTAAGCAAACAAGAATATAATAAAAAAGGCAACTATAATTCCTACTAGAGCCTTTAGTAATCCAAGTAGTTTATCGTTAATCTCTAAACCATTTTTGTTCAATAGATCCCCTCTTAAAATTTATTCATGCATATGTTATGGAAATAAACCAAGTTTCAAATGCGCTTCCTCTAATCTTTTCAAAGCCAAGACATATGCAGCGGTTCTCATGCTCACATTCATCTGTTCAGAAACGGAATGCACTTCTTCAAAAGAGTTTACCATTCTTTGCTCTACACGAATTTTATTAACATTATCTATATAATAAGAGTCCACTCAGAAATGCCAAGCCAATCGATGCTAGACCCATAATTCATGGCGCGCGCCAAGTATTATTAAATTGAACTAGCATTATAATGTAAGTGTTGATGACCCATGGCTGAAATTGAATTAGCTCTCTTCATACCCATACTTGCAATAATTACTGTAATTGTTACAATAACTTTGGACCATCGTAAAAAAATGAAACTCATAGAGAAGGGTTTATGGAGAGAAGAGACAGAGAAAGAACAATCTAGATCTGATGACGTTCTTCATGGTGGCATAATCGTTACCGCAGTGGGTATAGCCCTCCTAATAGGTTATCAGCTAGTCTTAGAAACATGGGTCTTGGTCGGATTAGTATTGTTTTTTGTAGGTATTGCCATGATATTGAGTTACTCTATAACAAAAAGAAAATGATATGATGCCCAGCCATTTAATTGATAATAACAACAGTTTAAGATAGAGACAATTTTTAGAATGAGATTACTGATAAAAATCTTTATACAACTTGCTAATATCTTAGCGCAAGAATCTAATGAAATGATAATTTTTGTTTTTTCATTATTTTTTTGTTTCATCAATCTAATATTGTTATATCTCTTCATAAGAAAATAATTGAAAAGAATTAGTTGCGCCGTCTAAGATGGACAAAGAGCGTCACCATCGCCAATATTGTTCCCATAATGGTAGCCACGGTCTGTAATTGGGTCCAAGGATTCACTGGAGCTTGTGATACATAGCTTGCTTCTTTTGTCGGTGTTTCAGTCATTATCGATGGTGGAATAACCGTTTCAGTTTGTGTGGGTGTTTCAATCGGTTCAGACTGAATAGGGGTTGGAGTGGTTGGAGAAGCCACAATTTCTGTTTCACCTTTCAAACTAATATCATCCCAGAATACATCTATTAGAAAACCTACTTTTTGAAAACGCACTGCCACTAATTCTATAGTAATTGAAGAAATTTCTTTCACATCGATGCTTGGGTAAGAACTCTCAAAATCCTTTGAAAGGTCACGCTTAACGTTATTCCATCTGAAATTCATCATTGCAGGAATCAATATGTTTACTACATCATCTGAATGCTTTGTAGGCAGAGGGAAGCTTTTATAGATCTCTTCTCTCGGATCCCAAGCAACATTGTAAATTATATATTTCGCGTTTCCTTCCACCTGGAAAGAAATCATCATTGCAATGTTTGTATGCAGATTTTGACTTCCAGCTATAGTGCCTAGATTAACCCAGAAACTCAAGTCAAGATTTGAAGGCTGATTTACGTAAATTGTTTGACGTGCTCCCCTACCAACATTATCTTGCTCATTCTCAGCGATACTTGCGTTAAGCGAGTATTTACCAAAATGTGATTCAGCGTCGGTTACTTTTGCCTCTTCATGTTGAGGATCATAACCAAATGAACTCCATTTATCTAAACCGTTCTCGAATCCTCCATTTTCGACAAGTTCAATCGTCTTACAGCTTGAAGGAAGTGTTAATATCGATAATGAAAGAATTGAGAGTAATAACACGAAGCTACAGCATCTTAAAGGAAACCCGCTAACCATAGATGTCATTTTTCATTCTTTCTCCGAATTGATCTATTACGTCTAACAATAAACATGGCTATAATAATTAATGCAGCTACACCAATAATTATGAATATAGACTGACTCATCCCAAGTTTATTATCAGAGTGTTGAATGCTTGTTGGAGTGGATTCTGCAGAAATATCTGGAGTAGGAGATGTTGGAGTTGCAGCTGTGGTTGGCGATGTTGTTTCAGCCTCCCATGGCGTCGGTTTATCAGGTTCAAGATTCCGCTCAAGACTGATATCATCCCAATAAATCATTGGCTCAGGCGATTTAAAAGCCCATAACGTGACATTTATCTCTCTAACATCATTCAAATCGAAATCCGGATAGGTTTCCTTAAAGTCTTCTTCGATATTTTTTATAATGTAATTCCATTTATCAAGTTCAATACCATTAATCACTAAATCTTTGATGCCATCTCTTTCATAATGTTCATCACCAGAGACATAGTAGGATATACCTTTTTTATCAGAAGAAGTCTTAACCCAGAAATCTATTGCAGATATTGTCCTTCCTTTTGGGAAACCTGGTACACTTTGTGGATAGATCCAGAAACTTAGAGTTAGTTTTGAAGCCGTTTCGTCTTCGATGATTTGCCAGATACTACCGTTACTTGTTCTTAACGAAAATCTTCCAGAATGAGAATATTGATCACTAACTGCCGCTTCTTTTCCAGTGTGACTTTCCCAAGATTCAATCTGTTCTCTCCATTTTTCAGCTGAACCCTCAAAATCACCATTATTAATCAGTTCAACAGTCTCGATGTTTGGACCAGTCGAAAAAATAAGCAGAAACAATAAAAATATGCAAAATAGATAATTCAAATTATATCGCACCATATCCTGAAATGTCTTGATATATGATTTTTTCGCCTGATAGAACTCATAAAGTAACTTGAATAAAAGAACTAGATATTGGGCGATTTTTGGTTATATCCACATTATTCACAATATTTTTTTCTTTTTTTCAATTTGGATCCATAATTTATGTAAGAGTTTGCGTTGATGTTTCCTCTAATCCTGCAAATCTCTTAATTAACCAATCAATGCAATTCTCTCTTAGGAGAGTTTGTTGCATAAGAAGATAGGTATTCTCGGAGGTCTAAGTCCTGAGTCAACTTCCACATATTACAATCACATAATTCGAGAATATGCAAAACGATATACTGACGATAACTATCCAGAGATCATTATATACAGTGTAAACTTTCGAGAATTTATTGACTGGCAAAATAAAGAGAGATGGGATCTCGCAGCTAACAAGATGATTGAAGTATTCAATATACTGGAAAAAGCTGGAGCAGATTTCGGTCTAATCGCAACAAACACAATGCATATAGTCCTTGATAAAGTCCAAAGTGAGATCTCTATCCCTATTCTTAGTATCATCGAATCTACAGCAGAAGTCATAAACCAAGAAAAAATAAAAACAGTAGGACTTCTTGGAACAATCTTCACAATGAGCAGGGACTTCTACAAGCAAGGACTTGAGAAAAAGGGTATAGCGACTTTAGTACCCGAAAATAAAGAACAAGAATTAATCAACAAAATAATCTTTCAAGAGCTTTCAAAAGGAATAATCAAACCCCAATCAAAAACAGAATATATCAAGATAATCAATAAACTGAAAACTAGAGGAGCAGAAGGAATCATTTTAGGCTGCACAGAAATCCCTTTACTCATAAGTGGAGAAGATTGTACAATCCGTCTCTACGACACAACCAGGATCCATGCGCAAAAAGCTCTAAATTTCGCTACTAATAGTCTTTAAAAGATGATGAAATTTGAAGGTTCTAGGAGTAGTTGGTAGTCCAAGAAAGAAGGGTAATACTGACATCCTCATAGATGCAGTTCTACAAGGATCAAAGATTGCTGGCGCAGAATTCGATAAGATTTTTTTAAATGATCTAAAGATAAAACCTTGTCAAGCTGAATGTAGCGACTACTGCAAAAAAATAGGATATTGCAAAATAAATGATGACATGTCACCATTATATGACAAGTTGTTTGAAAGTGACGTCATAATTTTAGGTACACCTGTCTATTGGTATGGCCCATCAGCTCAATTGAAAACGTTCATCGACCGCTGGTATGCATTCTGTCATCCAAAACATGTTCAGAAAATGAACGGAAAAAGATTCGTTCTGATTGCTCCTTTGGAAGAGACAGATAAATCCGCCGCTCGACCTTTGGTAAACATGATTAAAAAATCACTCGATTATTTGGATTCGAAATTTTATGCGAAATTAATCGTCTCCGCTGTGGAGAAAGGAGAAGTTAAAAAAAATGAACAAGCAATGAAAGAAGCCTATAAAATAGGTCTGAAATTGAAATTATGATTAGTAGAGCTCGTTATCAGGTTTAACACACATTATCAATAGCTTGTACTCAATAGCAATAATTAGATTAAGAAAATGTATTTCTATTTCTTAATACGATTATAGATTTTGCGAATTACAATAAACGGTATCAGCATGTAAATTGTTATCGATAATACGGCTGCGGAAAGAAATGCTACTATTGAGGAAACTATTGGATTGAGAAGAGAAACTGTGGAATATACGACAGCGATCATGTTTGTTAAAGCGATTAGAGGAACTAGGAGGACATTTGATGCTGAACGAAGTATTTCCGAGTTCGATATTATTTCCGCGATTGTCGGAGACCAAGAATAATAGAAATTATTCCAACCGACAACAAGTATTCTCCCAATTTCATTAGATCCTATCATGTCATCTCTTACATGTCGCATGAAGATTACTTCAGGCGCCATCTCCGTTCCTAGAGTTGCAGATACAACAAGACACCCAGATTGTGGTGGAGGAGTCGTTGTTGGTGTCGGAGATGTCGTATTTCCTGAAACTTCTAACACCAATCGCAAAGTACCATTGCCTGATACAGTGCATGTTGTGGAAACCATATTGTATTCTGCTATAGATATGTTACCGAATGTCTCCCATCCACTGAATAAGAACCCTTCAATGTCTGCAGTTGTAGTGTAGTTTCCTTCTTCTTTGGAGATATTGTCACCATTTTGATATTCCATTCCATCAAAGAGTATCTTACCATCAGTTGATGGAATAGTTTCAAAATTTATCATATTTACTCCTGTTGAGGGTGTTGGCCCTTCCCTTTGCGCTACTCCCTCAAATTCTCCAGAAATATTTAGCATCATATCACCTAAAGGAACAGGAGTCCCACCATAGGATAGGGTACTTCCATTCAGAGAACCGCTCAATGTTCCATTGAGTTCTCCCGACTCAGATTCTGTTCCATTAATTGTTAACTGTAATTCACCAGTCAAAATCCCAAATATTTGCGCAGTGACATTCCCAGATATTACTCCAGATTCATCAACAGTCATCATGTAAGTACCGTTAATTTCACCTGAATCTTGTTCACCTATACCTAGAGGAGAAATCTGATAAGTAGCATCATATATTCCAATCCATTCACCGCTTGAAGTGTTACCACTGAAGGTGCCCTCCATAGTAGAATTAACGTTAACCGCGTAGATTTCTTCAGCAGTACCTGCCCCACCCATCTGTGCCGTCCATGACCCATCGGCATCAACCGTTTCAGAAGCTACCGTTGATAAATCAAAATTCAAAGCTATTACTGCGATAAACATCAAGAATAGAAGAGACAGTAAAGCTATTGACTTAAAAGATTTTTGAAAACTATTTATAAAAAAATTTCTCCTAAACATTAGCCATCTCAATATCTTAATCTAACCCCCATTAAAAATATAACATTGTTATGAGACATAAACCTCTACTTAAATTTAATGTACAAGACAAAACTTTCACACATAAAGTAACACGACTTTCTCTTCGGAAGATCCAAAACATTCTCAGAATTATGAATCATTTTATCTATAACACTTGGCAGATGATTTACAACTGAAGATCAATAGTAAAATGGTGTAATATGCAATGTATCCAAGACAATACAATCAATATCAAAGAGCAGCAAGACCACCTCTCTTTAATACAAGAGCAATCAGCCCAAGTGTCTATCAAGGCTTAACCTACAATTATTATCCTCAATATTCTTACCCTCAACAAAATTTTACAGGCATTACTCATACAATGCCGTCTCCTTATCAGAAAAAAAACACAATTGCTTCTACGATTTTGCTCAGCTTCTTTATGTCACTCATTTTATCATTTGTTTTGTCTCTTGCCAACGCTCTAATCAACTTTGGTTTAGTTTCTGATCTTATACTTATTTGGATAAGATCATTTGCAATTGGATTTCTTATCAGCTTCCCATCAGCTTTATTGGCAATATCCGCTATTAGACCAATCGTAGATAAAATTATTCCAAATTAACAGAAAGTATGTATTAATACCTACAACTGCTAATCTTTCTAAACGGGCGTTTCTTATGGAATATTCTTAAGACCATAAACGTGATACATGTATTATTATGAAGAGTCAGAAGCTTATTTACTTAATTCTCATATCCTTCTCAATATTGAATATTAATTACTGTCAAGCTGAAAGCAGTAATCTGATTAAAAATGGTGGATTCGAGGATGGTGTAGCATCATGGTTCAAGGTTATGGGTGGAGAAGCTTCATCAAGTGATTTGAATTCACACTCAGGAAGGACATCACTTAGAACCAGTAATGGCAGTATATGGCAAGTCGTTAAGGTTGACTCTCCAGAAAATTTGAAGCTGGAATTCTGGGCATATTTAGACAGCGTACCGGGAGAACCTTCCGGAAGAACAGTAGCTGCAATGAACGTTTGGGTCAAAACAGACACCGACAAAAAAGGTGTTACATATTATGTTTTTAATAAAAATCACGAATCACAGGGTGACATACAAGAATCGGTAATGCTCGCCCTACAACGCGATAGATGGAATCGAATTGAATTGGAACTTGGAGAAAAGTTTGAAGATCTTGACTTCAGTAAGGTTCAAGAAGTTAACATAACTTTATGGGCATATAGATCTCCTGAACCTATAGTCTATTGGGATGATATTAGCTTAACTTATACAAAAACATTAGAAGAACAAACACAATCAACTACAACTAGTCAAACCGAAACAACACTATCACCTGAACCGACAATTCAAAAGCCTGCCACCACTACTCCAATTGTAACTCAGAAGACTCTTGATGACCAGAATGAGTTTGGATTTGACAAACTTATTGAACAATACGGCTTTCTCCTAATCATAATATCACTAATAGTCATTTTGACCTTCATCGTATTGAAGAAAAGATCACGAGTCAGTCAATCAAAGTCATCAACGAAATATTGTATCAGCTGCGGTACTAATATGACTACGGAAGATGAATATTGTCCAGACTGTGGCACAAAACAATAGTACTGAAAAGAGTAGATCGTACTAAGCTATTGAAACTGTGAAACATATTTAGTCAAGCGGTAGACCATCATGAGAGAGGTTAATGCTTCTGAAATTACTGATATCGTCCAGCGACTATGTATAGAAAATAACATCTATCTTGATAATGACGTAACAGAAAAAATCACAGAGTATGCAAAAAAAGAAGATTCACCAATTGGCAAGCAGATCTTAGAACAAATTCTCATTAATGCTAAACTTGCAACTGATGAGAATAGACCCATGTGCCAAGACACTGGTATTGCAGTTATTTTCGTTGAACTGGGACAAGATGTTCACATCTCAAAAGGTATTTTTCATGAGGCGATAAATGAGGGAGTCAGACGCGGTTACACTCAAGGATACCTTAGAAAATCTGTTGTAGAGGATCCTGTTTTTGATCGAAAGAATACCAAAGACAATACTCCAGCAATTATTCATACTGAAATTATTCCCGGAGATAAAATTAAGATAACTGTAGCATCAAAAGGTGCTGGCTCAGAAAACATGAGTGAAATAAAAATGCTAAAACCTGCAGATGGAATTGACGGAGTGAAAGATTTCATCGTAGATCGTGTAAAGAGATCTGGCGGTATGCCATGCCCACCGATCATTGTTGGTGTAGGTATTGGAGGCAATTTCGAACAATGCGCTTACCTTTCAAAAAAAGCTCTCCTGAGACCATTAAAAACCAGAAATCCTGATACAAGATGGGATACTGTTGAAAAGGAACTATTGACTAGAATAAATCAACTTGGAATAGGACCTATGGGTTTAGGTGGTAGGACAACAGCATTAGCAGTACAGATTTTAACTATGCCATGCCACATCGCCAGTTTACCAGTTGCAGTCAATCTTCAATGTCATGCTCACAGACATAAGACTGCTATAATCTGAGAGGAAGAATAGAGTTGATAGAAGAAAAAATTCTAAAAACCCCTCTGAAAACTAAAGATATTGAAGAATTGACTTCCGGTGACAAAGTTATGCTTAATGGAACAATCTATACAGCGAGAGATGCTGCACATAAGAGATTAATTCAACTGCTTGAAGATGGAAAACCTTTACCTTTCGATATCAAAGATCAAATAATATATTATGTCGGACCCACTCCAGAAAAACCTGGAGAAGTTATAGGTTCAGCTGGACCCACAACAAGCAGCCGCATGGATCCTTATACACCTCAACTATTAGACGCTGGACTTAAGGGCATGATAGGAAAAGGACAACGCAGCAAAGAAGTTATCGAAGCAATTGTTAGAAACAAATCAATTTATTTTGCTGCAACAGGTGGAGCTAGTGTACTACTAGCTAAGTCCATTAAGAAATTAAAAATTATCGCCTATGAAGACTTGGGCACTGAGGCAATAAGGGAGATATATGTTGAGAATTTTCCCTGCACAGTCGCTATAGACATCAAAGGAAAAAATCTATATGAAAAAGGACCAGAAAAATATCAAATTCTATAAGCTGAAAAAGCACACTACTATTTTCCCAATGATTTTTCTAAACAGTTTTAAAGAAATACCTATTATCATTTAGGGATCATAAAAAAAGAGATTTTGAGAGCGCGTGCGCTCCCTTCTCATACTGTTAGGTTTTAGTTTTTTCGTTTTCTAATTGAAATTGCTATGACTGCTAATGCAAACAGTCCCAACATTGTCAATATGTAAGGCGCCATTATGTCGACTTTATTTGTAGTGATGTTGACACCACCTATGATGCCGGTCGGGTCGCCAACTGTGAATCCTGTTTGAGTAAGGCCAACGATAATATCAATCCCTTCATCATATTGACCATTTTGATCATCAAAGACCAAATCATATTGTCCGATTTGTGCATTTGACCATACTAGTGTTGGACCAAGATTTCCTTGGGCGTCTGTTTGTACAGCGTTTATTCCATCGCTCGAGATATCGACTGGAATAGACATTCCATCACTCCAAATCTGAGCTGGAACTACGTATAAGTTGACAAGTGTATTTGGTGCGAATCCGCTTCCAGTTGCATATATATCTGCTCCAAGTGCAAATACACTCTGACTAACTCCTGCTGAGTCTGTTGCTTCACCTACAACACATATTCCTGTTCCCAATCCACTATTATAGAGAGCAGTTATTTCCGATCCGGATAGTGCTCGACTAAATAAAGCTACTTCATCAACTATTCCATCAAACGGTCTGTTAACATAAGCGCTGATCGGATTATCTCCCATCCATACCTGAGCTGTGCTTGTGTCCCTAGTTCCGGTTATAGCTGCACTGGCGATCTCAACGCCGTCAAGGTAGATTTTCATCGTGCTTCCATCATAGACTGCTGCTACAAAGTACCATGTATTAGCCACAAGGTCTACGTTTGTTCCAACCGTATCTGTAAGTGAGCCACTGCCACCGCCATCTATCAATGTTTCAGTCGAGCCAGCTAGTGATACTCTGAATCTTATTCTATATGGCGATGCTCCTTGGCCCCCAACACCTCGTGTACCCAACATCCAATCATGATCATCTGTTCCGGTACCAGTTGCTTTAGTAATTATTCTTCCATCGTTTACACCAAAATCATCAGCCTTAAACCATCCAAGCATTGTTATGTCACTGGCTGGGAGTACGTCGAAAGAACCTAGATCAATATAATTATTGAATACATCGATTTTACCTACATCAACATAACCATCAGTGCCTGTACCTGGGAAGTCTAAACCATTCCCAATTTTTCCAGTTGTCCAACTTACTCCATTCTGGATAGCCCCATTATTCCCATTTTTGGAATCTGCGGTTGTAGTTCCAGAGCCTTCATTGAATGGCCAGTAGGAAATTAATCCAGCTGGACAGCCCCCATTGCATATCGCTTGGCCAGTTCCACCGTTATAGAAACTGGTTATCTCTGATTGGGAGAGTTCTCGGTTGAAGAGTGCTACTTCATCTATTATTCCATCAAACGGTCTGCTTCCTGTCGTTGTAGGATTATCTCCTATCCATACATCAGCTGTGCTTATAGCAACTCTTTGTTCATCATTTTGCAGATAGCTCGGTGAAGTTATTGCGGGAATATCTGCATTAGCAATTAAAGTGCCGTCAACGTAGATTTTCATTGTACGTCCATCATAGATTGCTGCTACAAAATACCAAGTACTAGGCGCAATGTTAACAGAAGCTCCTACAGTATCTGTCAGCGCGCCGAATTCTGTACTACCGTCTACTAAGGTATGAGTATTGCCTTCAGGCAGAGTTTTTAATCTGAATCGCATCCTAATGTTACTGTCGCCAACATCTGTCGGATTCCTTGTACTCAACATCCACCAAATATCATTTGTGGATATACTGGTTGATTTAGAAATTATTCTTCCATCGTCTACACCAAAATCATCAGCCTTAAACCATGCAAGTATTGTCAACCCATAACCAAAGAATTCTTGACCATTGTTAACTTTTCCAGGAACCCAAGCTTCACCATTCATAACGGTGCCATCATTCCCATCCCAAGAATCTTTGGCGGTAGTACCTGATTGTTCATTTAAAGCCCAATAGGATGCTGTTCCATTTGGACATATTGATGCTGCCTCACTCATAGAAACGATTGAACTACCTATCAATAATGTTGACAGCATCAATATTGTAAAAACAGAGAAATGATGGTTCGATGATATTGTAACTAATCGAGTCATAGTTAACACAAATGCATATAAAAGATTTAATTTCAAATTTTGAATACCCAAAAACAAGTCGAGTGCGAAACATATTCGGCGATAACATTCAATTTAGATATAAGAAACAAGGAAAGACAAGATATGAGCCGTTTTCTCGGACCATTAAAATCAGACTTTGATCCTGGAAAAAACATCTTTGACAGAATATTCATCTACCTACTTTTAGCAAGTCTGCTCTTAGGATTCTTATGGATCGATAAACCTGATGGCGGCCTCATATTTGACGAAAAATATTATGTAAATGTCGCTAGAAATCTTCTGAAGCTTCCACATGACCCAGATGTCTATTCCGATGCCACCCCAGGTACAGATCCTAACCGTGAACATCCATTTCTAGCTAAAGGGATCATTACTTTTTCGATGCTGATCTTTGGCGATAATGCTTGGGGATGGAGGATTCCAAGCATCATATTTGGGGCAATCGCACTTTTCGCGTTTTATTTGCTTGTCAAGAGATTATCGAAAAAAAGTGAACTTGCATTATTCGCATCCGTCTTATTTGTATTCAGCAATCTAACTTTTATACACAGCCGAATTGCGACTCTAGATATTTTCATGCTTGCTTTCATGCTTCTTGGGTTCTATCTGTATCTAAAAGAGAAAACATATCTAAGCGCCTTTTCCATGGCTCTAGCCACTCTATCAAAACTTGGAGGGCTCTATGGTTTCCTGGTCATCATCATATTTCATTTCGTTAACAGTTTCATAAAGTCCAAGAGTATGCACGAGAATTTGGATTGGAGAAAACTACTAAGTTGGTTCGGAAAATACGCAATCGCTTATGTCATTACTGGAATTATTCTTCTCACAATTTTCGATAGAATATGGGTAGGTTACAACAATCCACTTGATCACATCTCATATATTTATGACTATTACAAATCCTTGACTCGAGTTACACCTGAAGGAATAGAGAGTTATCCCTGGCAGTGGTTAATCAATGAAGTGAAGATACCTTACTTAACTGTCAACGTAGATGTCCGTGCCAATGGCAAACTGATCACCAGTCATCCTTCAATCGCCTTCCAAGGAGCCATTAATCCCCTGATCATATACCTAGCGATTCCAACAATAGCATATTGCATATATGCAGTCTATAAGAAAAAGGACGAAACAGCACTATTCTCAACCATATGGTTCATTATGACTTACTTACCATTCTACCCCATGTCAATCATTACTCATCGAATAATGTATCTATTCTATTTTCTTCCCACTCTTCCGAGCGTATGCCTGGCAATTTCTTACTTATTTTATGATCGAAAAACCGACAAAATTGTGATTCTATGTTATTTATTCGCAGTGCTAATTGGATTTATTCTGTTGTTTCCATTTAAACAGATTCCCTAAATTCCCGTATTGCGTTTAGATATTGAGTTCGAGATAATTTTTACACTGTTTAGATTTGATATCAATCAGCAAAGAAAAATACTAAAGGATTCAAGACTTTTCGAGATCTTTCTTCATTTTCAAATAATCTGTTCTTGATATCTCACCTTGAGAATATCTTAAATTCAGTGTGTCCAATGGTTGTGAGCCATGCTCTCTTCTAAAGTTTATACCTCTTGTTAAAGCAATTATTGTGAAGGCTATCAATAGTAAAGCAGCAACCAAGATTATTGCTAAAATCATGTAAGCATACGAGTAATCCGCTCTCCAGATCGCATTTATTGTCATCGGATTTTCTACTACAACTTTGGTCGTTGCACTAAACATATCTCCACTTGATATTCCACTCCATCTATCGAAGACATACTTTGCTCCCAAAGATCCCCAGAATCCTAACATCGGAACCTCAGGATCAACGGTGATTATTGCAGAGTATCCTTCATTGTACCATCCAGAACCTTGTGGTCTACCTAGTTCAGATCTTACTTCTAGATAGTATTGTGTTTCATATTCTGCTCTAGCATCATATTGTTTATTCATAGTCAGAGTGATTGTACTGCCAGCATTTTCCGAACCATCGATATACCAAGCCTTGAAAACATATCTTTCCGTGTTTGATTCTTCAATCTTCTCTGGGGTAGTTAGCGTTACGGTGGTGTCCTTTTGTTTCCATCCGGATTTTTCTATTGATGCTCCATGTGGATTCTGGATTGTCAGCATGTATTCTGGCTCGTATGTGAATGTGTGGGATGCTTCGAGTGTTGAACTACGGGGATAACCGTAGTTGTATGAGTAATCATAGTATGGATAATAGTTGTAGTATGGGTAATAGTAGGGGCTTGGATAATATTGATTGTATAGGTAATCATCAAAATAATATGATCCCGCATAGGCAGTTGAATCTTGATAATATCCTACTTGTTGATATTTCTCGGTTATTTTATTTGAACTTGAAGTTGGATATGCTATCTGCAATATTGCGGCAGCATTGGTAATTAGTTTATATTCTTTTGAATCATGAGCACTCTCGGTCTCCTGCTGAGATGATTGTGTCTCGGTTGATGTGGTTCCTGAAGTTGTTGTACGGCGAGTTGTTGTACTAGTTGTTGTCGGGCTTGCAGATGTTGTGGTCGTTGTGGGTTGAGTTGAGCTACTTGTTGTTGCACCTGTAGTTGTTGTTTCAGTTGTTGTTATTCCTGTAGTATCAGTTGTCGTAGTACCACTTGTCGTAGTTGTCGTGGTTGTTGTCGTAGTATCAGTTGTCGTAGTACCACTTGTCGTAGTACCACTTGTCGTAGTACCACTTGTCGTAGTACCACTTGTCGTAGTACCACTTGTCGTAGTACCACTTGTCGTAGTTGTCGTGGTTGTTGTCGTAGTATCCGTAGTTGTTGTTGTAGTTGTTGTGGTCGTCCCGTCATAGTAGGGAGGATAATAGTGTGAATAATATGGATAGTGATAATATGCATAAGGCGTGTAGGGCTCTTGTGCTTGATCAAGCGTCCAAGTAGATTCCTGGCAAATATACCTTACATCTTCTTTCCCAGATATTTGATTTTCAATCTGGAAAACATTCGACTTGGTGCTTTCAACTTCAAATTCTTTAGATGATCCTCCTTTAACTGTTCCAGCATCATTTCCATTTATCTTAACAATAGCTGAATACTCAGAAGGAAGTCCTGAGATGGATATTGTCACGAAATATTGTGAATGTGTAACATATGTGGAATAAGGATACTGTGCTGAGACGTAAGGTTCGTAATAATCATTGTTGATAGTTTCTCTGATTAAAATTGAGCCTAATGAATTAGACGTAAGTATTACTATTAATATGAGAATCACATAGAATGCTTTGTATCTCAATTTTTTCACTCATGAAATTATTATATTATGAGTTGACATGGTAAGTGGGTCATTTAAATATGACGGGAAGAATTTTCCTGAGTATTTAAGAAATTATTATTTACATACATACGCAGGAATTTTCGCACTGCGTGAGGTTGTACCTTCCACATATTTTATTGACCAAAAAGGCATCCATCCAAGCGCCATCAATTGCAATTGAATGTCTGTGCTTCGGGGCTTAATTGTTTCTATAATAATCTCTTCATCAACATTCTCCCATCTTGCTGATATCTCTGATGTGGCCTCTTTCAGTTCTTTCTCAAGATCATCTATGTCTTTTTTTAATTCATCGATGTCTTCCTTAGTTTCTTCCAAATCCATCTTGGCTTTTGTACTCATCCGACGTCTTCTAGATATAGTGGTCCCTGCACTTGTTGGACGTCGACCCATAAGTACACCTATTACAGTTCCACCTATCCCCAGCATCTCTTCTCGTTTACGAGCCTCATACTCTGCCTCATCTGACGATAATTCTCTCTCTAATTTGCGAAGTTTGTTTCGAAGGCGGTCAATTTGCTTAGAATGTTTGTCATTTAACTTGTCTACTTCTTCATCGCGACGTTCTCGAGCTGCCTGTTGTAGGCGAATTGTGAAATCTCTAACGTTTTCATTCGGACGTTGAAAAATATTTAGTTTCTTATGTTTCCTCAGTTCTAATTCCATATTTCTATATAGCCAGTTGGTGAAATCTTTGGCAATTTTGTTGATCTCTTTGGAGCTGTTCGCTTTTTCTGGGATAGCAGCGAAGAAGGTGTCATTGTTTGTTTCAATTTTCTCTGGAACAGTTGATAGTTCTTCGAGTTCATATGATAATTTTTCAGCTTGATCCCAATCAGGCCCACTCAAACCACCGTTTAAATGTCCTATTAATGTTTTCTTAATCTCTTCATCAATATTTTTTCTGCGATCTACAAAATTTATGATTGCTCGTCCTAGGATTGCTGGCTCATAAATAAGATGAGCAGTATCAGCATAGATTTCTCGACCAAGCTTCTTACTCAACTGGTTAATGGCTTTTCTATCTCCCAATTCTATAGGGAGGAAGACTTGAGTTATCGAGGGATCTAGTGCTGGCGGGATTTTAGAATAATCTGTTGATTGCTGTGGGGCTGACGGTACATGTCTCCGCATTGAAATAGTTGATTTCACTGGAATGGTATCGATTGCAGGAGATGGTCTTACTTTTGGTGTTGGTAATCTTTTTGTTTCCATTAATTCTCGAATTTGTGGTCTTGTTAGTGGTCCTCTAAGATAGCTCATGACCCAACGCGTATGGAAGACTATTGGCAAATCTTCATGAACATTATGCATAAGAAATACTCGACTTTTCAGTTTGTTAATTATTGATACGTGATCAACTTTCTCGCTACTCTTCCCAGCTTCATTTATGGCTCCTTTCAGTCCCTGCAAAACTCTATCTTTGTCTCTTTCAGCCTGTAATTTTCCGATGAACCAGGTACCAGTATTTGTTAATCCTTTGTAATCTAAATCTACAGGATTCTGTGTGACTAGTAGAAGGCCAAGTCCGAAGGCTCGAGCTTGTTTTAAAAGTGTTAATAAAGGTCGTTTGGATGGTGGCTCTGAAACAGGGGGAACAAATCCAAAGATCTCATCGAAATAAAGTAAGGCCCTTAAGCTTGTAGTACCAGTTTGACGACGCACCCATGTTAGCAGATTTTCTAGAAGTAGAGTCACGAAAAACATTTTTTCTCGATCTGAGAGATGCGCGATATAGAATATACTATGGCGAGGTTTTCCTTCAGACGTATAGAATATGCGATCTATATCAAGCGGTTCTCCCTCCAACCAGCTTCGAAAGCTAGGAGATGCTACTAGATTATTGAATTTCATAGCCAGTTGGAAACGATCTTTTTCTGGATAATAGGTATCAACATCAAATACACCCAATTTTTTAACTGGCGGTTTCTGGATTGACATAATTAGGTTCTCTAGATTCAAATTCTCTTTCTTACGCCAGTATGTCTCAAAAATATTGGAAAGGAGAATCGCTTCACGGCTACGTATCGGATCCACATCAATGCCTGCAAGACTTAGTAGTGCAGCAACCGTGCCTGAAATCTGCTCTCTTATGATCTCTGTATGTTTATCGAAATCTAGATTTGGAACAGCTAGACTGCTTAAGATGCTAATCGGTTGCCCAGCATCCGAACCTGGCGTATAGATGCTGAAGTCAACTGATTCTTGTAGGAGGCGGATTCGTTTGGACCCTATCCCACAGTCTTTTAATCCTTTACGCCAAAGTTTTGAGATATAATCAGCATATTCTTCTACACTTTTTCCTTTCCTTCGAGCATCATCAGTATTAACCCAAGGCAGGAAATCTTCTGGGTGTAAATTGGGAAATTGCAACATTAGATTGGTGATGTCACCTTTAGGATCTATTAGTATTGCTGGAACTTTATCGATTGCAGCTTCTTCCAGTAAACCTATACAAAGCCCGGTTTTACCGCTTCCCGTCATACCAACGCATAATGCATGAGTTGTTAGGTCACGAGCATCATAATTTATCGGTGTTTCAGTCATTATATTTTTGACTAAGTCATATTCGGATCCTAAATAGAAAGATCCTAATTTTTCAGGCGGAGCCCGCATTTCGAAATCATTCCTTCTATATTAAATTAAAGAATAATTGTAGGAATACATTTTCTGCTATAAAAATTGGATTCGAAAGTAAAAAATTTATAACCTTTCTAGTTTTAGCTCTGTATAATAGCTAAATGAAAATTAAAAAAAATATTAGTTGTCCTTAATTTAATGATCTAAATTATCTCGGACATTATGCATGGGAAGCCTCTTTAAGATATTATTAGTCTGCCTTTCTTCTTCTAATTATCAAAGTAACCGCTATAACAATAGCTGCTAAAGGTATTAGGGCATACGCGATCATTATTCCGTTGTTGTTTTCCTTATCTAATTCTGTTTCTTGCCCAACCAATATTCCTTCAATTCCTTTGAAGCGATTAACCGCTTCTGTATATTGGCCACTACGACGTAATTGTACAGCCTCATAGTATTCATCATTTGCTTTTAGGAAGTATTCTGCTTCAGGTCTGACAAGAAAATCTAGGTAGCCTTTGAGAGGTTCAACCATTTCTGCAGAGAATTCACCTTGAGCTATAGATTCATTTATTTTCGCTTCATGGACTTCGGTGAGTTCTTCATCGAGTATTTTATCAAGTTCTTCACATTTTGCTCGGTCAATGTGGCCTACTTCTAGGTCTCCACCTGTACAATCGTAAATTCGTGTTTGACTGGAACCTCCATCGTCCACTGAGTACTCAACTCTGACATCATAGAAGTGATATCCTAACTCGACACTTTCAGGGACTTTAATATCTAAAGAGATAACATGTTCATCGTTAGAGTTAGTCAGGGTTATTGGAAGGTTTTTTGGGTAATCAATGTAGTTCTCTTCTGGTGTCCAGTCTGGACGTAAAGCAATTTTCCGAATTTCTACCTTGTTATTTGGATTGTTAAGTTTCAGTTTTAAAAAGGCTTTATTCACAGTTCCAGGAGTTGTCCATGTCTCAATATTCATGTCTACCTCTATGGGTTCGTTAATAGTTTTTTGCCAGATATCAAAATTGCCAGCTCTATCAGATTCAAAGATTATTTTCTTTCCATTTGGACTCCAAGATGGATAAACATCTTGGTATAGACTGGTGGTTAATCTGGTTTTTCCAGTACCATCCACATTAATCATCCATATATCTGGTTGGTTTGCAAATGCAATAGACCAATAGACAATTCTTTCACCGTCAGGACTGAAACGTGGTGATCTATCTCCAAAATTATCAAAAGTTAATCGGGTTTGATCTGTTCCATCAGCATTCATAACCCAAAGACCGTAATTATTTGATCTTAAAGAGATACAAGCTAGTTTCTCACCGTCTGAGCTTACGCTGCGGACATTCTCATGAAGTTTGGGGGTGAGATTTACTTCTTTACCAGTATCAACATTGACTATGAATATTTCAACAAAGGCAACATCACCGGGGATATTGGTGTATGTTCCTTCTGGAATCGGAAAAGTGCATACTTGATAGTATAGTCTTTCTCCATCGGGATGCCATGTTACTCTGGTTTCAACAAAATATTCAGGTGGATGTCCAGTTGTTATTTTCCTATTACTGCTTCCATCCGTATTCATGACATATACTTCTAAGTTTCCTCCCAATTCTGACGTGTAGGCGATTCTATCACCTCTTGGACTCCACATAGGAGGCCCCTTAAAACTGCCGTCAGTAGTGAGTTTGACTTTTCCACTACCATCAGCGTTCATCTTCCAGATATCACCGGTATTGGTCATGACATCCCATGACCAATATGCTATTTCTTTCCCATCAGGACTCCATGAAGGCCAACCACTTATCACATCATTAGAAGTCAATTGTTTCTTACTGCTTCCATCAGAATTCATACTCCAGATAGTCCAATTTCCAAGCCTATCAGTTACCCAAACAATCCTATCCCCATTAGGACTGTAAAATGCCCCGACATCTCTCCCAGCATCATAAGTAAGACGATTCACGTCAGGTTCCATATCGATTGCTGTTGATCTGGGCATGAGAGTTAGATTAGGTGCTTTAAAGGACTCTTCAGGAGGAAGCGGATAGGATAGCTTGTGACAGCTTGCACAGAATGACCCCTTCTCCCAAGCGTCAAGCATACGTTGAAGTGACGAAGTAGCTGTTGAACCATAATCACGAGCAGGATCTTGCGCCATTGTATTACTCGGAATCATGATTAATGAAACAGTGAATATCATTAGGAAAATTGTTATTATACGTAAATTTTTGTTATTGCATTTACTCATAATAACTGGCCCCACATCTTAGGGGCATGACATTAAGAATATAAACTTTATACCGATCGTCATATTCATACATGCGCTTTATCGCTTCATCATTTTCGCATGTTTAACTCATCCATCTTATTCTTTTTTCCACGCTTTGATTACAACTTATCAATGGTGCCCTTAAGCTCTTCAACTGATTGGCCAAGAATAATTGCATCTTTCATATTTTCAATGTTTTCAGTTTTTACTCGTACTTTAGCTTGACGAAGTCGCGGTCGTTTTCCAAGAAGTTGATTGGCAACGTCTTTTTCCAATTTAAGAATAAAGTGAGTCACTTTCATTCCATCGGGATTAATCTCAAAATTCTTTACTTTTCCCAGTTTTACCATATCTTTGCTATAAACTATTTTGTCATACAAATTGCCTGCAAGCAATCAAGATGCCTCCTCGATAATGATTCTAACAATTGTCTTAAATCTTCTCTAAAAACATCAATTAAAGAATGTTAATGAATGAAGTGTAGCTAACGCTACGATTAATTAACTCGTATTTCTTAACTTGTTGACCTTTATTCTACTAGTTTGAATCGCTGTTTTGGTGCTCCACAGACGGGGCAGGCATCTGGAGCTTCACCCTCCGCTGTATAGCCACAAATCTGACATACGAAATATTGAGTTTTCTCAATATCTTTTCCCGTGTTAATCGCATCGATTGCACGTTTATAAAGGTCGGCATGTACCTTCTCGACCTGATTTGCATAGCTGAAAGTTATTTTGGCAGAGTTTCTGTTTTTTGATTCTGCCTCTTTGATAAATTCAGGATACATCTTATTGTGTTCGTAGACTTCGCCTTCTAATGCTGTTTTAAGATTTTCATTCGTTGATCCTACCTGTTTCATTGTTCGTAGGTGACTTAACGCATGTACAGTTTCTGCTTCTGCTGCAGCTTTGAATAGTTGGGCAATATTTGTAAAACCTTCTTGTTCAGCCTTTCTTGAAAAGGCGGTGTATTTTCTATTTGCCTGGGATTCTCCAGCAAATGCGGTCTGTAAGTTTTCATCAGTTCCCAAGGTTAGACCTCCGAAATTACCTTGTGAATTTGTCAAGAGGTTATTAAAGTTTGATGCTCGAGTAGAAGAACTATTACCAATAATAAAAGTGATTTCTAAGATTTTTCTCTTAGTCTGGCCATGATTAAGTAGATTTTTTCAAAGAAGAAACTTTGTTCATCCTGTATTTCAACTTCAAATCCTTTTTTGCATAGAGCTTTCATTGTTTTATCATACCCTGATAACGTAGACTGTATGATCTGTATTCGCCCATTTTTGCCAAGGTAATTATCTACTTCTTCGATAAATCTCTCAGTCAAATCGCGCCCATCTCTTCCTCCATTCCACGCGTAATCTATTGGTCCGTTTTTATCATCCATTGATTGTGGAAGATAGGGCGGATTCATTATTATGAGGTTAAATGTTCCTTTTATTGCGGTGAATAGATCACTAACGATGAATTCCACATTAGTTACATTATTTTGTTTAGCGTTGATCTTCGCAAGACGAACAGCATGAGGATTGACATCTATACCGAAAACGCTTTCAGCCTTTTGCGAAGCCACTAATGAGATATATCCTGATCCTACACCAATCTCTAATACTCTATCATTCATTCTAACGTCAAGATTCTTGACAAGTAGTAATGTGTCTTCTGCAGGATCATAGACGTTTGAATCTTTTTCCATTTTGAATTTTTTTATTAATAAATTCAAAGGAAATCTCCACGAGATCATTCATCTTTTTTCGATTTTTATACTCAAACATGATTTAATCGTGATCTAAACGGTTACCATTCAGTCAGTCACATTCTTCCAAGAAGATATATAGAACTGACATAACTAGGTAGCGCCACGGTTTAGGTTGAAGAAATTGAAGGATTCATACAAGATTGCTATCATAGAGGGGGACGGCATAGGTCCAGACATCGTAAACGAAGCAAAAAAAGTATTAGAATTATTGCAAAAGAGATTTGAATTTCAACTTGAATACACAGATGCCCCTATGGGTGATCAAGTAAAAGAGGACACTGGAGAACCTGTCCCTGAGAAATCTTTAGAAATATTCTTGAAGTCAGACGCAGCTCTAAAGGGTCCTGTTGGTGAGACCACAAGAGACCTTGTTCAGGCTCTAAGATTTAATCTCGACCTATACGCTAATGTTCGACCGGCAAAATCATATTCATCTATTAGTCCCCCAGCGCTGAGACCTGACATAGACTTGGTGGTAATAAGAGAAAATACAGAGGGACTTTATCGTTCACTTGAGAATGAAATTATTCCAGGAGTATGGACAACTGCAGGAGTCTACACAGAGAATGCATGCGAAAGAGTTTCTCGATTCTCATTTGATCTTGCTAAGAGTAGATTGAGGAAAGGTGGCAAGGGCGAGGTGGTTCTAGCTCATAAAGCAAACATCTTTCGCAAAACACATGGAATGTTCAGAAACATCTTTAGAAAAGTGAGTAAAGACTATCCAGACATAAAATGTAGGGATTTATATGCAGATGCTGTTTGCGCATTGTTGGTTAAAGAACCACAAAAATTCGATATAATTTTAGCAGAGAATCTAATTGCTGACCTATTGAGCGATTTGGCTGGACAGATTGCTGGAGGATTAGGCATGACAGCTGCAACAAATTTCAATATAGAAAAACGAATAGGATATTTCGAACCGACACATGGATGTGCATATGATATAGCAGGAACTAATAAGGCAAATCCCATAGGCCAAATATCTTCTGCAGGGCTCATGCTAGATTTTCTTGGAACGTATCATCAAGACAAACGTTTAACAGAAGCAGCTCAAGCAATAGAAGTTTCAGTTGCCAAGTACTTAACACAGTCAAAAAACGAAGAGCTACCTATAGAACTTGGAGGAAAAGCAGACACAGAAACTGTTGGCAAAATCATTGCTAAAATAGCCTCAACATCATCTACGAAATCTTGAAATCAGATACTACACATTCTAGATTCTTTGATATTCCAAATATGAAATGTGAAAATAATGTCAGACGACTCCAATATTCTTGAAAACATCAAAGAATGCTTCATCAAATTAGAAGGCCCCGATAAAATCAAAGAACTTACAATGAAAGCTCTTGAGTCAGGAGTTGAAGCAAGCCAACTTATCAAAGCTATCAAAGAAGGACTTGACGAAGTCGGACAAAAATATGAAAACAGTGAGTACTTCCTTTCAGACCTCGTGATGTCTGGCGTCATGGCCAGCGAAGTAACTAATTTAGTTAAACCCAGACTTCAATCTGCTGAATCTGAGCCCATCGGCAAAGTCTTACTCGGAACAGTGAAAGGAGACATTCACGATATTGGCAAAAACCTCGTTAATAACATGTTAACTACTCAAGGATTTGAAGTGATAGATATTGGCGTTGATGTATCACCCGAGAAATTTGCAGAGAATATAAAGAAGCATAAGCCAGACATTCTAGCTATGTCCTGCCTATTAACGGCCGGAATGCCCGAGATGTCTAAGACAGTGCAATTATCAAAGAAAACCAGTTCAGAAGTTAAAACAATGATTGGAGGCAGACCAATAACAAAAGAATTTGCAGATGAGATAGGTGCAGATGCTTACGGAAGAGATGCATTTGAAGCCATAGACTTAGCGAGACAAATGGTGGGATCAACAACAATTGAATAGTAGAGAAAGAGTCCTCAAAGCTATAAACTTCGAAGAACCTGACATGGTCCCAATCGGCGAATTGGCAATAGATCTTAGTCTTATGGAAAAAATTCTAGATGTTAAAAAAGATATTAATTACTCGTCACAATCTGCTTTAATTTCAGACAGAGAAAAAGAAAGATCATTATATGATATCTACTACAAAACATACAGAAAGATTGGTTTAGATCTAATTTACTGCATATCAACATCTTTACCTGATAATTATGAATTAAAAAAATTACCTAATGGCCAACTCATGGACGAATTAGGAAGAACATATACATTTGATCCAACCTCAAAAACCCAGACTGTAACTGGAACGGTGTTTAATACAGAAGAAGACGTTGAAAAATTTTTAGAATATGATTTCCCAAATCCAGAGGCACCTGGAAGAGATTATGGCCTAAGACATTTGAAGAAAATTAACCAAGAAACAATGGCTCTAGGTTTCCATATTCGTGAACCTTTTGCCCAAACATGGGAAGCTCTGACACCGGTTAAGTTCGTCTATTGGATGCACAAAAACCCTTCATTAGTGAAGAACTTTATTGACAAATTAACTGACTTTAACATTCAATTGATTAAAATCCTATGTCAACATGATTTAGACATTATCATTATGGGAGGAGATTTATGCGAGGCAAAAGGACCCATGCTACCTCCAGACAAATTCAGATCATTAGGAGTTTTCGATGCTATGAGGCGACAAGTTGAAACGGCACATCGATATAACACCAAATTCATTAAGCATACAGATGGGTTTGTTAATCCATTACTTGATGATTTGTTAGATATTGCGAAAATCGATGGTTTACACTCTTTAGATCCTAGTGCGGGTGTAGATATTGGTGAGATCAAAAAGAATTACGGTGATAGGCTCATATTGCATGGCAATATTTCTGTTGATAATCTAGCTACAAAGAGCCCAGAAGAAATAGTTGAAGAAACAAAGAATGTGATTAAAGTAGCTTCGCCAAATGGAGGCCACATATTATCATCTAGTAATTCATGGTATGGTGGCGGCAAACTTGAAAATTATCTTGCAATGGTTGAAGCTGGAAGAAAATATGGAAAATACCCTATCACACTCTAGAAGGATTGGATTAGATACATTATCTTAACTTACTCTGAAATCAACAATATTTGTATAAAAAAGAGTGTTTAACATCAAAATACTGTAGATAGTTCAACGTGTAATAATTTCCGACCTTTTTCTTCACATACTGCTTTGATTTTTGAGTTAAGATGTAAACTATTGAAGATATAACTAGAATTGTCGCTGCGACTATTAAGAACAAACTAAATCTGGGTCTTTCAAGAAATTCATGTATACTTGATTCTATGTTCGTTATGAGATTTGTTTGGTTTTTCAAATGTATTAGTGCTTCTACCTTTGCCCGCCTGGCGAGTTGGTATGCACTGTCATCATCCAAGTATAATGGTTTTTTATTATAATCCATTGATACTGCATAACCTTTCAAGTGGAATGAAGGCTCATTCACTCCAAAAACAACTGGGATACTCCAACTTTTGAATTTATCAATAGATTTCTTCAAGGTGTTCTGTGCAACTGAAGGTTTCTCAATGTAACTGGGCATATTTTTGATTGTTTCATTTGCATCTTGGATCATATTCCAAGTCATATTCACGTAGATCCTAAATGATGCCCTTTCTGCCAAAAACCATGAGTAATAAGCACATGCCTTAGCTTCGTCATAGGATTTTACATTTAGATAATTTTTAGCTTTAGAAGACCATAACTTTGATTCGTTGACATCATCATATGAGGCATTCCTAACCTCATCCGATATGTTTGACCAAAAGTGATTAATCACCGTCTCAAAATCGCTCGTAGAATCTCTAGCACTGTCAATAGCATAAAGAGTGAAACTTACATCTTCTTGAACAGAGATTGGGATAGGTGACTCTGTATATGAGAAAAATGATGATGTTAGAAGTACCAAAATTGCTATGTTGAACATGCTAAATCCCTGTTTCTTCTACATTCTGTTTGCGAGTTATCCATTATGATGCAATGTAAGATGCCATGTATCTATTTGTTAAGTGGTATTACACAATAACTATTTCATAATATCAGGTTTAAAAATATCTTTACGTTTATTAGACAAATTTTATTCAAATCGTACCATTATTTTTATGATAATCATTCATTTGATTTGGATACGTGAGAATAGTGATGAGATTCTTAAATGAATCATTGAAAACAACGAAAAAGATGAAAAGACTCCTTTTAATTGTTACATTATTATACATTATCTCATATTTTATCGGATATATTGTGATTCACATCGAAGTACCAGGCATATTGGGATTCATGAAGCCTATGCTTGAAGGAATTTCAACAAATCCTATATACACTCCAATAATTAGCGCATTTGAAGATAGAAATCTTGCATTTGCGATTTTATATACGTTTATAGTGAATCTTTTTGCAGGCGCTTTTGCAACAACGACTCTGCCTGGGATTATTCCTCTCATAGGAGCAGCGATATCTGGGTTGGTAACAGTATTCCGTGGGTTCATTATAGGAGCATTATTTACATATGCTGCCTCAATTGAAACCGAAACTCCAGTTGGAATTGAATGGATGATCATAACTTTAGGAACATTGATTCTTGAGTTAGGTGCTTACGTTTTCTCGGCTACAGCTGGAATAAATTTGAGCCTTTCCAGCATATTCCCAAATCGATATTTTTCTGAAAGTCGGAAATTTGCTTTCATAGAAGCATTGAAGGATGCAGGAAGATTGTATATAGTTGTGGTAATTTTATTAGTACTCGGAGCGATATGGGAGATGACTGGACTTTATTTGCTTATGTCTTAAATTCTCTTGCCTTAAAAGAAATGAAACTTACTGGATCTTTAATCAAAAAATATTTTTCTGAAAAATGAAATATTGATGAGATAAAAAGTATGTAACATCTATGCTTCAGTCAAATCAAATCTTATATTGAAAACTTTTTAATTTATACAGAATTCAAATTTGATTTTACTTTGAGGAAGACATAATGCCTAGAAGAAGTGATCGCGATATTGTTTATTTCTCTGAAGCCATGATCAACGACATAGATCAAATTATTGGATATTCCAAGTCATACTATAGTAGAGAAGCATTCATAACTAGTGCCGTTAAGGAGAAGATCGCCAGAATTCCCAAGAAAGATTTTTCCGATATTTGAGATGAAAAACTAAATTGATATAACGGCTCCATAAATTTCATTAACTTGAATGGAAGCGTCTGTTAAAGAATATACTATTATTGACGCTGTGGTAATATTCTAGCCAGAGCTTCAACCATACTTTCCGATATAAGATCTTTCGATTTTCTCTTTAACAGCATCTGAGATAAACTTCTCAATTGCGTCGAATACGAAATCTTCTCTATTGCGATACAATCTGCTATTCTTAATTATATCATCTATTTCTTGCACCAAATATTCCGGTACATAAATTAATTCATGATCATCATCAAGCAAAAATTCTTCCTTTCCTAAATAATTAATTTATAAAAAGTGAATATACTTTTCACAAATAAGGACTTCTACACTTTTGAATCATGAATGATACATCCATGTTCCATAGGTTGTTAATTGCAATTTTACACGCCCTAGGTCTTAAGCGTGCTCTCACATATCACATCTCATTAAAACAGTAATCTAAAAAAGACATAATTTGTAAAGAGATTAACTTGCATGTTTGACATAAAATTAAGATATTGTTTATCTAAAAAAATATTTCAAGAACTGATCTGTTTTTTAATTTCTAAATACAATTTTGTAGGCATCCCATACCCTGTATATAATATATTGATTGTCCATATTATACACGTCATAATTGATGCCACGAAAAGAACAGGGTTTGAAAAGATTTTTGCCATCTCAAGTAATATTTCAGCAGTTTGTCCTCCAGGTAAAACACCAAGTAATCCAGGAATTAAAGTGATAACTGCTACAACAAGGGGTATGAGACCAATTATAGCTACAGCCCCACCAATAATAATCATGACAATGTAAACAAGGACATATGAAGTCGTATAATTACGTAAATATTCAATACTTGTTTTAAACCCTTCAGCAAATCCTTTTAGATCAATAATTATTGTCTGGTATACCAATAAAAACGCACATGATATTATTAGGTTAAGTAACCATCCAATATAGCGAATACTTCCTACTAATATTGAGAGAACTGACAACAAAAAAGCGGCGACAAAAATGGAAGGATACCTTGAGAAACCCGTACGTAAACTTTGAGTATATGGTTTCGATTCACCAGAAATCCTATTGGCGACATTATGAATTACTACACCTGCTTGATATATACTAAAAAGAAAGTAAAATGACAAAGCTGTAATCAAAATAGAGATTATTCCAAGAAGACTTACAACAAATTCAACAAATCCAATTGACCCGATTTCAATCGCTGATATATTCTGAACTATTAGAAAAAATATCTGTGGAGCAATGTAAAGACTAATCATAAAAAGAAGCATCATAGGCATAAATACTATTAGAAAATTAGGTACATTTATAGAAGGCTTAAAACTGCTCCCAATAATTTCACTTATTGGAAGCTCGTTCTTTTTATTCATATTAATCTGAGTCTTTTTGCCACAAACAGAACAGAACTGTGCATCTTTAGGAAGCTCTTTACCACACTTGATGCAGAATATCAAATTCATAATTCTCCAATTGTTCTCTGATAAAATATAGAATGCTCTAAGTAATACTCTGTATCCATAAGACTTTTTTCATAATGAAATATGCTCAAATTTCTGTTTGAGATACAATAGCATAATCTACATAAAACGCTCTACCAGAAAACCTCTTAAGTCTTAACCTTCTATCAAGCTGGGATAAATATGCCAGCAAAATTTGAAGTCTATAAAGACGCCAGTGGACAATTCCGGTTCAGACTAAGAGCAACAAATAATGAAATTATCGCCGTAAGTGAGGCCTATACAGCCAAAGCATCATGCATGAACGGTATTGAATCGGTCAAAACAAATGCTCCCATCGCTGAGATTGAAGATCAAACAAGTGAATAAGCAATAATTTCATTTCTCTCTTTTTTTGTCTAGTCTAATAATATTTATGATTCAAAGTTAGTCCTCAAGACCAATAGTATTCACGAAATGTCCTATCTCGTCATCCCTAAAAATGAATATTCCTATTAACATGTTTTAATTATTTTTAAAGAGCTAGTGTTTAAGATTGAAAACTAATGATAATGTTTGCACTTTTCAACAAATGAAAGAAACTATCAAAGACTTTGTCATTGAAAGAGATTGGATTAAATATCATACTCCAAGAAATCTTGCAGAGTCTATTTGCATTGAATCAGCAGAACTTCTAGAAATATTTCAATGGTCATTAAAAAATAATTATAAGAAAAATGAATCAAAAAGCTTTCAAAATACCAATATTAAAGATGAGTTAGCTGACATTTTCATATATTGCATTAGCTTATCAAACACATTAGAAATAGACATTGCCCAAACTATTCTCAAAAAAATTAAAAAAAATAAAAGCAGATATCCAATAAAAAAATTCAAAGGCAGATTAAGAAAGATATAGATTCACGAATCTTTATCTGAAATTATTTTGAGAACAGGTATACCAACCAAGGTCAACATCGCCATAATTCTGAACGCATAATCAAAACCAACATTATCTGCCAGAAATCCCACTATGGGCGTAATTATTGCTCCTATGAAGAAACTTGCGCTTACAGCAATACCAACTAAAGTTCCCATTATTTGAGGATAATTCATCTCAGTTATCCAAGTATCGGTAACAGCCAGACATCCAAATGCAATAAGACCCATCGCTCCAAGTAAAAATACTAGGATTCCAACAGAGGAATAAGTAATCAAATACATTACAATGGCTTGCGAAATTAATATAATGTATAAAGTTGGTTTTCTTCCAATTCCGTCAGATAACCTTCCAAATAATGGGCTCCCAACTATTCCCATAATTTGAAGTAGCGATAGTAACTGAGCAGCAGACTCCAAATTAAGAGTATGTTTTACAATAGCATAAGTGGTAAGAAACGGCATCAACGCCCTATACGAAATGACATGTAATAAACCGAAGGTAAATAACAGAATAATTAGTCTTACAACTTTTTGGTTTGTGAAAATAGATCTAAGATCACTAATTCTCTCGTTTTTTGTATCCATGAGTTTGGATTCATCTATCTTAGTCCAAATGAATAAACCTAAAATGAAGCCAAAAATGGACAAGAACATAAAGCTGTATCTCCATCCAATAAAAATGGCGATATATGCAGAAACAAGTGGAGCTATGAATGCTCCTATAGCCCCACCTGTCTGATGAAAACCCATTGCCTGACCACGTCTACCTTTTTCAACTGCCAACGAAGCCAATGGTATTCCAATTGGGTGATACGACGCACCACCTACCCCAGCTATGAATTGGTTGATGCCAAGTTGAATGATATTTTGTGATAACCCACATAGCAAGGTCCCAAGCGAGTAAAGGAATATTCCGATAACCAGTATTTTCTTTCGACCTTTACGATCAGACAGATACCCAAAAGGAATTTGCAGTAGAGAGTAAGGTAAAAGAAAACATGCTACCAAGAGTCCCGCTGTATAATTTGATAACTCAAATTCTAGGATTAAGGTTGGAAGTAATGTTGGAAGAATAAGTTGCAGTACATGATTTAATCCATGTGATAAAATTACAATATTTAGCAGAAGGTTAAAGCTCTTGAATTTTTTTTCCTCCTACTTTAAAAGAAAAGCTTTCAATTGTAACTTATGAGTCTTTAGCAATAATTTTTTGCAGTTCATTAGTTTTTATAAATCTCTGCGCTTATTCTAATAAAAATTCTTTAGGTGGGACAAATGAAGTTAGTCACTTTTCAAGTAAAGACGCCTATTGGACTATTCAATAGAATAGGTTGTCTTAGCTCTAACCTTATAATTGATCTTAATTCTGCTTATGCATCCTATCTGTATTATGAAAGATCAGAAGAAGGCATTTACGCCTTGGCTAAAGCATCGATTCCATCTGACATGATTCAGTTTCTTCAGCTTGGATCCACCTCTTATGAGGCTTCCATAAAAGGTAAAGAATTTGTTGAGAGAGGGTTGAGAAGAAATGAACAATTAGTAGGACCAAAGTCTGAACAAATCACATATAGAAGAGATGACATCAGACTTCTTGCTCCTATACCCAGACCTAAATCGATAAGAGATTTTATGGGATTCAAAAAACATTTGGAAACTGCCCTAAAGAAACGTGGCAAATCAATCCCTAAGGTATGGTATGAGATCCCGATTTACCACAAAGGCAATCCAAATACTGTTGCTGGGCCTGATGATCCGATTCTTTGGCCCAGTTATACGGAAAAACTAGATTATGAATTGGAATTAGGCATGTACATCGGGAAGAAAGGTACGAATATTTCAAAAAAGAAAGCTGTTGAACACATTGTAGGGTATACAATATTTAATGATATAAGTGCTAGAGATCGACAAATGGCAGAAATGGAAGTTAGCATGGGACCTGCTAAAGGAAAAGATTTCAATAACAGCAACATAATGGGCCCATGTCTAGTTACCACAGACGAACTTCATTCTAAAATTAAAAATTTGAAAATGATATCTAGAATAAATGGTAAAATCACTTGTGAAGGTAATAGCGGCGATATGTATTGGAAATGGGAAGATATGATCGAATATTGTTCCCAGGATGAAACACTTTATCCTGGAGAGTTCTTTGGTTCTGGAACAGTGGGAGGCGGATGCGGTGCAGAGTTGGATAAATGGGTAAAGCCAGGCGATATAGTAGAATTAGAGATAGAAGGTATTGGAATTCTCAAAAATGAAATAATTAGAAACTCAAAATAAATAACACATGCTTGCGTATACCACGAATTCTTCTGATTTTCATAACAGTGATGGATAATGAAAATAGAGATTCTACAACCCAAAAACCAAGGCGATATTGAAAAATATTATGATCTCAGATGGAGAATTCTTAGAAAACCTTGGAAACAACCTCGTGGAAGTGAAAAAGATCCATTAGAAGATGAATCAATCCATCTAATGCTTCGTATAGATAAAAAAATGGTCGCAGTGGGTAGATTGCACTTCAATTCTGACATTGAAGCACAGATAAGATACATGGCAGTGGAATTAAACTTCCAAAACAAAGGATTCGGAACGCTATTAATTAGAGAACTTGAAAAAATTGCGAAAAATAAAGGAGCCCATCACGTAATATTAAATGGCAGAGATTCCGCCTTACAATTTTATCAAAAAAATGGATATACAATAGTAAATAAAGCACATACCTTTTTTGGAAGTATTGAACATTGGAAAATGAGAAAAGATCTTATATGAATAATATCATTTCCGCTATTTTATTAACTTTAGTATAAACCAGATACAAAGTTATTTAGGTCTGCAAATATCATAATTTCATTAAAATACATAATATTTAACGACAACATACACAGCAATAATGATCAAGTGATAATGACGGATGGCCCGTTTATATCCATGCATTAAATGCGACGCCGAATTAACAAGAGGCGCAAACTTTTGTGACAAATGCGGTAGCCCAACCTCTGGTAGTCTCTGGACTGCAGTGCAACAATTAGAAGATACAGTCTCAGGAATAGGAAAACACCCAAAGAAAATTAAAAAGAAAATATCTACAGGCAAAAGAAAATCAGTTTCACAGAACAAATTTATGGAACTATACAAAAAAGGTCTAAACGACAGACAGATTGCGAGAGAAATGAATGTATCATTCTCTGCGATATATAGAATGAGAAAAAAAATGAAACTCTCAGCTAATGCTCCCAGAGGTTTTCCAAAATACGTTCATGAGATGAAAAAGAAATCACTACAAGAAAAGAATAGTAAAACTTGAGCAGACAATTTTGTAACTACTGCTTTCATCATAACGATTAACATTTTGTCCATAGTATTGGGTACACGAAATAATAGGCTTATTTCATTCTTTCGAAGGTTCTCGTTCCTATTGTAAACATAACTATAGCAAATCCAGTTAATATAATAAGATCTACATATAATGGAAATTGAGACATTCCTATAATTGCCATTCTAAGAGCATCGACTCCATAAGTAACTGGATTGATATATGTAATGAATGAGAGCCAGATAGGTAGATTATCTATTGGGAATAGGGCACCACTGAAGAAGAAGAGTGGGAAAATCAGAAAACTTATGATCATATTGAATCCCTCAGGGCTTTCCATTAGAGATCCTATGATTAAACCAGTACTCACGAGACTAAGTGCTAACAGGAAAAGTATAGTTATGGCTAATAGAAAAGATGATACAGTCAGATAGATACCTAGAACGAAACTCACAAGCAGCATGATCAGTGCTTGTATCATTGAGTCTGTACAACCTCCAAGTACTTTTCCAACGAAAATCGTTGTTCTTGAAAGAGGTGCTACAAGAATTTCCTTCAGTATATCGATCTTTCTATCCCAGATTATATAGACCCCAAAAAATACAGAACTGAAGAGCACACTCATTACCAAGATGCCTGGATAAATAAAGATCTGATAGTTAACATTTTCAATGTTAACTGCTGAACCTAAACCGCCACCGAAAACAAATATCCAAAGCATAGGAGTAAATATTGATGATACAATTCTTGATTTTTCACGTGTGAAAACCTTGAACTCTCTCAGCCAGAGAGCGTATATCGCTTCGGCTTGACTCATCTTACTGTACGCTCCTTGATTATTCTCTGTACAATTCCACCTTCACCAGTCTCGGCTCTGATTTCTTTACCCGTATAATTTATGAAGACATCTTCAAGACTAGCCGATCTTACTTCAACTCTTTTAACTTTACCAGAAATCTCAAGGATCTCTTGAAGATGTTCACTTGCATTCTTTACTGTAAGAATTATACAATCATCCTTTTTCTCTATCTTACTTACTTCTTCTATTTCTCTGAATTTGTTTGTATCTTCGGCAGTTGTTTTTAGATAGACTATATCTCCACCAATTTTCTCTTTCAGAGAGTCAGGTGTATCCATTACAATTATCTTTCCTTGATCGATTATTGCCACTCTATCGCAAAGGCTGTCAGCTTCTTCCATGTAATGTGTAGTCAGCACAATTGTCATTTCACGTTCTCTTGACATTTTTTCTATATATTCCCATATATGCTCTCGAGTTTGTGGATCAAGTCCTAATGTCGGCTCATCCAAGAAAAGCACATTTGGGAGGTGGAGCAAACCCCTAGCTAACTCAAGGCGCCTCCTCATACCTCCAGAGTAGGTTTTCACGAGACTGTTCTGTCTAGATCGTAATCCTACGAGCTCGAGGACTTCGTCAATTCTTTTTTTACGTATTTCTTTGGGAACACCGTACCACATTGCATGGAGACGAAGATTTTCTAAGCCGGTAAGTATATCATCTACACTAGGTTGTTGAAAGACTATTCCGATGGATCTCCTTACTTTTTCGGGTTCTTTCAATATATCATAAGAATTCACAATTGCAGATCCTTTGGTTGGCCTTAAAATCGTACACAACATTGAGATCGTCGTGGTCTTACCCGCTCCGTTTGGGCCGAGTAGACCAAAGATCTCGCCTTGTTTGATCTTAACATTCAGATTATCAACAGCGATGATATCTTTGAACTGTTTTGATAGGTTATGTGTTTCTATCGAATATTCCAATATTTACTGACCCTCAAATTATGACGATGTGTAAGAGACCCCCCCTATTTGTCTTGCTATAGATAATGCTTATACATGTGAAATATTATTCGTGATTGAGAATCTATAAGTAAGCATGATTTTTTGTATGAATATAGAACATTGAGGCGAATGATCTAAGAAATTAACAAAATTAATAGCAAATTCAAGGTCCTAGAATTTGTCTGAAGCCGAGTCTCTTGACATCAAATCATTTTATTCATTACCTTCAGACAGAGTCTTACAAATTTTGAAAAGTCGACCCAGTGGTCTAACGGAAGATGAAGTAATTTCTAACCAAGAAGAATACGGACTTAACGAGATTAGAGAAACTCGTGGAAAGCCTCTAAGCCATAGATTCTTGATAAGTATTACACATCCTATGGCGATTCTCCTGTGGATAGCCTCAATAATGGCTTACGCAGGAAAATTACCCGAACTTACTATTGCAATTATAATTGTTATAATTATAAATGGTGTTTTCAGTTTTTGGCAAGAATATCGCGCAGAACGTACTAGTAAGGAATTGAAGAAATTAATTCCTCAGAATGCACGTGTTGTTCGTGAGGGACAAGAGAAACAAATTCCAGCCACCGAGATAGTGCCTGGAGACATCCTAATTTTATCTGAAGGGGATAAAATCCCTGCGGACGGCAGAATCATAAAAAATTTCGAAATATTAACTGACGAATCAACTTTAACAGGTGAATCGAGACCAATACATAAAATTTCTCATCAAGTTGCGTCAACAAAATTTAAAGCGATATACGATGTACCAAACCTGATATTCAGCGGATCGAATGTGGTATCCGGTTCAGGCATAGCAGTAGTTTTCGCTATAGGAATGAAAACACAGTTCGGAAGACTAGCTCATCTAACGGAAACAATATCGGAAGAACCTAGTCCCTTACAAAAAGAACTGAAAAAAGTTACCTTCACAGTTTCAACGTTCGCTGTTTCTCTTGGCGTTATAATTTTCCTGACGGCTTTCTCGCTAGGAATAGGTGCTGCGGAAAGCTTCCTATTTGCAATTGGAATGATCGTGGCCAATGTCCCAGAGGGACTCCTTCCAACTGTCACATTATCATTAGGTATCGGTATGCAAAGAATGGCAAAACGAGGAGCTATAATAAAAAAACTTTCAAGTGTTGAGACTCTGGGCTGTACGACAGTAATCTGTAGCGATAAAACTGGAACTCTAACCTGTAACGAAATGACTGTAACCAATATATGGACAAGAAGATTAAACATCAAAGTTACTGGAACTGGATATATCCCACAAGGGCAATTGATTTCTGAAAACGAGGATAACCCAATAGATATCCGTTCAGATATTCAAGAATTATTGAATGGAGGAATGCTATGTAATAATGCTCGTCTCTTGCCTCCATCCGATCAAAGAGAAGAATGGAGCATCCTAGGTGATCCGACCGAAGGAGCGATTCTTGTAACGGCGATCAAAGCAGGCCTAGATTATCCTCCTAAATTAAATAGAATAGCTCTAATGCCTTTTGATTCAAAACGTAAGAGAATGAGCGTGGTTATTGAGCGTCATAACAATTATTACTCAAAAGACAATGAAGGTAATCAGTTAAGAGCATACGTCAAAGGTGCACCAGTAGAACTACTATCGCTGTGCGGTAGCATCTTGAATGAAAATAAAGTCGTGCCAATCGAGGAATCAGATCGCGTTTTAATCAGAAAGCAGATCGACATCTATGCAAAAGAAGGTTTGAGAATCCTAGGAATTGCTTCTAAAGACATTAAAAAAAATACACATACATTAACTGCTGAAGCTATCGAGAAAGAATTGACTTTCCTTGGTTTAGTAGCTATGATGGATCCGCCAAGGCCTGAGGTCGAAGAAGCCATTCAGAAATGTCAGAACGCGGGGATACGCGTTATAATGCTTACTGGAGATTACGGCCTCACAGCCGAAGTTATAGCACGAAGACTTGGTATAATATCTGGACAAGCAAGAATAGTTACGGGGGATGAAATTGAAGGGATTTCAGATGAGGCTATTCAAAAAGTTCTACAAAAAGAAAACATTGTCTTCGCTCGGATCAGTCCAGAACATAAACTTAGAATTGTTATGGCACTGCAAGCATTAAATCATATTGTTGCCATGACTGGTGACGGCGTAAATGATGCCCCTGCTTTAAAAAGAGCAGATATTGGAGTCGCGATGGGGATCTCGGGAACTGATGTTGCTAAAGAAGCAGCCTCTATGATCATTACTGATGACAATTTCGCGTCAATAGTCAGCGCTATAGAAGAAGGACGAACAGTATACAACAACATAAAAAAATTTACAAGATACATTTTCGCGAGTAACGTGCCAGAGATCGTTCCCTTCATTTTTTTCGCTTTGGCAAAAGTTCCATTAGCTTTGAATGTGATGCAAATTTTGTCAATAGATCTTGGTACAGACATGTTACCTGCCTTGGCGTTAGGAGCAGAACCTGCTGAAAAAGATGTAATGAATATGCCACCCCGTAAACGGGAAAAAAGTTTATTGAGCCGCGGGTTATTAGCTCATGCATTTCTGTTCCTAGGAACAATTGAAGCTTTAGCAGCCATGGGAAGCTATTATTGGATGAATCTGATTAATGGTTATGGACCAGATTCTCTTGCACAACCTGGCAATATCGTTTACACAATGGCTTCAACTATGACACTAGTAGGGATAGTAATGGTGCAGGTTGGAAATGTCTTTGCATGTAGAACAGAAAGATCATCTAGCCTGAAACGAAGCATTAGAATCAACCCATTACTGCCAATAGGAATTTTATTTGAGATATCGCTCATAATAGTATTAGTATACCTTCCATTACTTCAACCAATCTTTGGAACAGCTCCATTATTACCTTATCATTGGTTTTTCCCCATCATATTTGCTCCAACAATACTTTTAGCAGACGAATTAAGGAAGCTCATCTATAGAAGAAAAAACTTGAATTCATTAACTCATGATAAAGAGGAAAATAAATGAATATTTTAGTCATAGGATGCGGAAGAGTTGGATCATACCTAGCTGAATTGCTAAATGCTGAAGGTCATAATGTTACTGTAATCGATAAAGATAGCAACTCTTTTGATCGATTAAGCTCAGCCTTCAAAGGGCAGTGCATCCACGGTGATGTACTTGACAGAGACATTTTAGATAAAGCAGGAATCCAGAATGTTGATGCCTTAGCTTCAGTGACGAATAGCGATAGTTTAAACGCCGTCATTGCCATGATAGCAAAGAATAAGTTCCGTGTTCCTAAAATCGCTATAAGAGTATTCGATCCATCAGATGCTGAAGTCTACCGGAAGTTAGGACTATCAATTATCTCACCAACAGAGTGGGCTGCGAACTTTATTAGAGATGTACTTGTGCATCCTGAGTTTTACCCAAAGCTTACAATTGGAAGTGGCGATGTTCAGATTGTTGAGCTTGTTGTCCCCCATGCACTAGCAGGAAGATCTATTGATTATGTTAACATTCCTCAACAAGTGAGAGTTATTGCTGTTGTTAGGCAAGGCAGAGCCATTATTCCATATGATGGAATGATGTTTGAGGATGATGATTTCCTTACTCTGGCTGTATCAACTCTGGCTATGAAAAGAGTTGAAGAGCTTATGGGACAATAGGAGTGATAAGATCAATTGTATATTGTAATAGTTGGCGGTGGCGGTGTAGGATTCCACCTTTCGCAAAAACTATTATCATACGGCCATAAGGTCACAGTAATCGAAAAAAGACTTAAGACTATTGAAGAATTGAAATTAAAGCTCCCAGAAGTTGAAATAATTGAAGGGGATGGATCCAAACTCGAGATTTTACGTAGAAGTGGTCTCGATAAAGCTGATCTACTCATACTTCTGACAGGTATTGATGAAAAGAACTTATCAATAGGACTTTTAGCGAAGAATGAATTCAAAGTACCTCGAGTAGTTTCCCGTGTCAATGATCCAAAGCATGAATGGTTGTTCGATAAATATTTAGGGATAGATAATGCGATTAATCGTGCTGCACTCATGGTTGACGAATTGACGAAAATTCTAAAGTCTACTGAATCATAATAAATATTATTTCTCATCATATTTTAATTTCGTGCGCGCTATTAGAAGTTTTGATAAATTCTTTGACAATTTTTTGAATAGGTGGATAAACTATCTTAATGAAAAGTATCGATAAACCAACTTGTATTGGAGTCACAAAAGCACCTGCTACCCAGATGACCTTCATTGTTTCAAGTGTCAATCCATATAATAAATAATAAGTCTGTAAAGGAACAAATAGAAAGATTCTGAATAAGATATCTGCTTCCAAGCCGATAAAGGTACTTGTTAGCAATCTACCTTTGTCGGTTTTCATAACAGAAACTATCACCAGGACTATCAACGCTAAATAAACATCCCACATTCCCCACAAAGGCAGCTGCCATGAAATTGGGGTAAGAAAATAGCTTGCTAATAAAACTGTGAAAAAGATTAGTGAGATATTTCTTTTTTGTCGGAAAAGCATACCCGCGATCATGGCTCCAACAGGAGCACCAATGGTGAATAGAAATTCATGTACTCCTCTAAAATAGATAGAATGTCCAACCAAGACAGCTATAAGAATAGAAATAAATCCATCAACAGGACCGAGAATAAAACCAAATAAAGGAACTACCAAAAAAATCCAGCTATACCATACGCCAGACTCAAATTGTGGAATACCTGGAATCGAATCTAAAAATGCAGCGACTGCTGCGAATGTTGCAATCAAACTAATTCTTTTTGATTTAGTCATCTGTTGTTTCATTAATTGAAAGCTGCACAATTCTACCACGAATATTAGAATTTATTTTTGACAATTACAAAATGGCACGAAATAAAATACTTGCTTCATCAGTAAAACCGCCTTTTTAAAAGGCCACCGAAACATTTCTCATCTTTGATCTAAAACGGAAAGCGAACCGTAAATGTTCGTAGCAATTTTTTTTCCTCTCAATAGAAGATTATTCCTATCAGAGCCTTCCAACATTATGGAACATATAGGATCCCCAATCTCTATTCTAGCTCCTGGTTGAGGAATATCTCTACATTCTTTGCGTAGAATCAAGTCAGGTACAATTGCTCTTGTGTTTGCGAAAAGAATAAGGCGCATATTTCTCAAACTTGGTTTTCTAAAATCTCCCTTATCTGGAAGTATGTTTTCAGTGCAGGCTTTCACATGAGTTTCTACCAAATTGATCCCCAGAGTTTTTTCTGTGCATTCTATCGTTCCTTGAAATCTTGGATTAACCTCAATTACATACGGCACACCTTTAGATATCATTAAATCGACACCGTTTGAACCTTTTAAGCTGAAACGGTTTATCACTTTCTCGGCATTACTTTCGCATTCTTCAAGAATATGTCTTGGTGCTAAAAAGGGAACTATGTTACCACAATAACCAAAAGGTTCTCGCTGACCAACATCCACCATACCTATGAGTTGCTCATTTATAGTTAATGCTAAGGATTCACCTGGTATCGCCATCATAGAAACACTAACAGTCGTGCCAGCTAAGTATTCTTGAATGTAATAATTTGAAATAGAAGTCTCATTCGAATTCAACCAATTGTCTAATTCATATGGTGTGGAGATTTTTTTTATTCTCGAACCTCCATATCCATCTAATGGTTTTATCAACAGGGGAAAACCGATATTTTTGCAGATATCTTTCGCATCTTTCAAATCTTTCATTATTTCAGTCTTAGGATGGGGTATTTCTAAATCCTGCAAAATCGAAAAAAAACTATTTCTGTTTCGAACTCTCAAAAATGCCTCAGGAGTATTACCCAAGATCGGGACGAGCTCATTTATTGTAGATAGATCATCAAATGAGTCGTCCAATCCGGATGATAAGAGAGAGACATCAATATCATGATTCTTCACCAAAATTTTTGCTAATCTAATAAGTTCTCTTGAAGAAAAATTGCGTAAACCTTTGAAATCCTCCTGATTTGAATTACTTAAAACTGACAAATTTTCTTTTGCGTTTTTTTCAAGATCTTGATCTCCATAGAAATCTACTGCGAATACTGAATATCCAGCACGGTTTGCCGAAGCTGTCAAGGATGATACATCAACAGCACCAATCGCCAGCATGTTCTTAATTTGGATTGATAGCACCCTCGATTTAAAATGAAATCTAAATAATTTGCTTACAATTTACAGTTAATTTTATCAAATGTGGTATAAATCCCATTATGCCAGCTTAATTAAAGCGCTTTTTTTGCATAAGAAAAATGAGTAGTGCAATGGATCCAATAATAGCCATAATGATACTATACTCAAAAGCGGTTGCATAACCAATATTTGTCCATAACATCCCAAACATCGAATTAGCAATTAGTGATCCAATACCTATCATAGAATA
>Ga0180438_10001495_pt1 | contig 41473 bp, 35 predicted proteins | sample SS_ome_12_FD_132455 | JGI IMG/M metagenome (GOLD analysis project Ga0180438, IMG submission 132455) | Hypersaline lake sediment archaeal communities from the Salton Sea, California, USA - SS_3_D_2 metaG | ecosystem: Environmental > Aquatic > Non-marine Saline and Alkaline > Hypersaline >...
CGCCGCGGCGCTAACATGGCAATACTTCACGTCACTCACCCGGACATCGTCGAGTTCATAAGGTCGAAAGCGGGCACCGACGCGCTCCGGAACTTCAACATCTCCGTTGCCGTGACCGACGAGTTCATGGCCGCAGTCCGGGCAGGCGGAGAGTACGAGCTGAAGAACCCCCGCTCGGGCGAGGTTGTTTCCAGGCTTAAGGCCGCGGAGGTCTTCGACATGATCGTGACCTCAGCTTGGGAATGCGGCGATCCCGGCCTGATATTCATCGACGAGATCAACAGGCACAACCCCACTCCTGCGGCGGGCGCGATCGAGGCGACGAATCCGTGCGGCGAGCAGCCGCTCCTTCCGTACGAGGCGTGCAACCTCGGCTCCATCAATCTCCAGAAGGTTTTCGCCGACGGCGATGTGGATTGGGGAAAGCTCGAGAGCCTCGTGACGGAGGCGGTCCACTTCCTTGACAACGTGATCGACGCGAGCCGCTTTCCGCTGGAGCATATCGAACGAACCACCAGGGCGAACCGCAAGATCGGCCTGGGGGTCATGGGGTTCGCGGACCTCCTGATAACGATGGGCATGAGCTACGATTCCGAGGACGCGCTCGCCATGGGAGAGCGGCTGATGGAGTTCATCTCGGAGAAGGCCGACGAGGCCTCGGCAGAGCTCGGCAGCAAGCGCGGCTCCTTCCCTAATTTCGAGCGGAGCGTCTTCCTCGAACGCGGCTTCGGCGCGATGAGAAATGCCACGAGAACCACCATCGCGCCGACGGGCACCATCGGGATAATCGCCGGGGCGTCCAGCGGCATCGAGCCGCACTTCGCCCTGTCGTACCTCCGCCGCATAAGCGAGGGCGCAAGCCTCATCGAGGTGAACAGCCAATTCCGCGACGCCATCAGGGACGTCGGCCTCGATGAGGAACGGATCACGGGCATAGTGGCGAGGACCGGCTCGGCCCGGGCAATCGAGGAAGTGCCTGAAGGTCTCAGGCGGCTGTTTGTCACCGCAATGGACATCGCACCCGAATGGCACGTCCGAATGCAGGCAGCCTTCCAGAAGCATACCGACAACGCCGTCTCGAAGACCGTTAACCTTCCGGAGGATTCCACGCCTCAGGATGTGCGCGAGATCTATCTTCTGGCACACTCGCTTCGGTGCAAGGGGATCACCGTCTATCGCTACGGAAGCAAGGGAGGGCAGACCCTCACCTTCGGTGGGCCGCAGGACGTGGGCGCTGACTTCTGCGGGAAAGAGCGCGAGTGCTCCACTTAGCATGAGCGGCCGTGGCTCACGGCGTGAGGATGGTCTTCACCAGGATCGCTGCGACGATGAGCGCGGTGATGCCAACGGCCACTAGCCCGTAGCCCATGCGGTACGTTCTTCTTATGGAAGCCTCGAAGCGTACCTCCTCCGCTGGGTCTCTCGCTGTCCTCATCACGAACTCGACCCGGTCGGAGACGCTCGAGTGCCGCCACGACCAGAGCCGCCTTCCGCTTCCGAAAGACGCTATCTTCTCCAGCGCCCTTGAGATTGTCTCGGGCGACGTGGCCTTAGCCGCGTAGAGGTCCGCCTGCCGCTCAAACCTCCTCGAGATCATCCCGAAGAGAAGCCCCCAGTACGCTCCCGCGCCGATCAGGAAGCCCGCCACTTGCGCCCACCCGAGCAGGCCGGACTGATCGGGCAGCAGCGACCAATATGCCACCGCCAAGGCCACGAAGCCCACCGAAAGAAGAAGGTAGAACGGAATATGCCGGTGCTTTACGTGGGCCAGCTCGTGATGGAACACCGCCTCCAGCTCCTCCTGAGTGAGGCACTTCATCAGCGCGTCGGTGAGAATGATGTACCTGAACGAGCCTGATAGTCCCGTGACGCCGGCGTTAACGACACCGCCGTAGGTGGGAAGGACGAGTATGTCGCGGTACGTCAAGCCCACCCGCCCCACAAGGGCCTCCAATTCGCGCCTGAGAGGGCCCGAGGGCAGGGGCTTGAGTCCCCACAGTATGCGTATCACGAACGGAAGGAAAAGCGCCGTCAGCGTTATCACCCCAGCCCCGCACAGCCAGTAAAGGATTGGGTAACGCGAGCCGAAATCCATCGGCAGGTCAGTTCGCTCCACAGCGTCCAGCACGGCCATGAACCCAAACCAAAGCACCATCGGCAGCATCAGCTTTCTGATGTTGTACGTCAGGTACCCGCGCAGGCTCCAAACTGCCCCGCGAAGTGCCACGTCCAGCCAGTAGAGTCCCAGAAGGGACGCGAACAGAGGCACGAGGAACGGCGCCATTACCAGGACGTCGTCGAGCAAGATAGCATTTCGCAGATTGAAGAAGTCCGCCACCACCCGCTGCCACCCCAAGCCGATCAGCTCGAACGCAAACACTCCCAGCGGGAACCCGAGATGGAACCACATCAACCGCCTTAGGAACAGATTTCTCAGGTGGGGCAATCGCCTGTTGTGGTGAACCACTACCGGAAGGATGCTGCCCACGAGCGTCACAATCGCTGTCAGCAGCAGCGTCGCCCTCAGCGTTATGTAGGGATCGAATCCCGCAGGCAGCGGCAGCTCTCTGGAACTGTAGGCCAGCACGAAGGCGGCAATTATGACGAGGTACATCTCGTGCTCTTCCGGTCGTCCCGCGGGGGAAGGCTGCTCACGAAGAAACCTGGTTGCCGCCGGACTGCTTGGATCGGTACATCGCCTGATCGGCGGAGGCGATGAAGTCGGAGGATTTCGAACAATCGGCCGAGAATGTTGAGATGCCGATGCTCGATGTGAGGAACTCTATGTCGGTCGAAGCCGAAGTCCTGAAAACCTGGTCGGCGAACGCCTTGCGGAAGCGCTCCGCCACCACCCTGGCCGATTCGCGGGCCGTCTCGGGCAGGATTATAAGGAACTCGTCTCCGCCCACTCTTCCCACGAGATCGTTTTCCCGAGCCGAGGCCCGCAACAGCGCTCCCGCCTGCTCCAGCACCTCGTTGCCCACCTGATGCCCGTAGAGGTCGTTCACGCGCTTCAGCCCGTCAAGATCGAGGTAGAGTATCGAGAGAGGGTGGTCATACCGCCGGGCCCGCTCCATCTCCTGTGCAAGCCGTGTGTGAAGATAATGGTAGTTGTAGACGCCCGTCAGGTCGTCCGTGAAGGCCAGCGTGGAAACCCGCGTTTCGCAACGAACCATCGCCGAGCGGAGGAAATGAAGCTGGAAAGCGCACAGAATCAGGCACACGACAGCCAGGGCTGCCGGGATGAGGACGTCGAAGATGCTAGGCGGAGCGGGAAAAAACGCCCGGAACAAGAGGTACCCCGCAAATATGGCGGCGATAAGCACCAGCGTCGCCGAGATGACCTTCAGCTCCAGCTCCACATCCCGGAATTCCTTCAACTCCGAGCCGACTTTGCTGGCCATACTGCGCCTGCCTTCCTCAGAACCCGCCGAACGCAAAAAGCCCCTTCCCTATCGAGTCAGGTTCTGGATAATAGCGCTGGCACGAGGGGGCTGTCAATCGCTTGTGCCGGGGTAAATTGTAAAGATTGCTTGGACTTATGGTCGATAGAAACGTCGAGAAGTAAGCCAGGGGGTGCTCTTTGAGAAAAACCCTTGCCGTGGTCGGGGCGTTGTTGCTTATTGCGCTTCTACCCGCATGCCTGACTCTGCAAGAAGAGCATGTTGCGGCGGAGCCGGCGCCCGAAATCACACCGGAGCAGCACGGCGAGTTTCCCTTCGCGCTGCCGCTCAAGTTCAAGGCCAGGCCCTTCACTGACCTCCGCCAACACACCTTCACCGAGGTAGGGGAGGACACCGACCCGGCCATCTCGCCCGACGGGACGCTGCTGGCTTTCGCCTCCACCCGTCATAGCCCGCAGCCGGATATCTACGTCAAGCCTCTCGACGGGCGCACGGTCATGAGAAAGACCTTCGAGCCGAGCGCCGAGATCCAGCCCGCCTTCTCCCCAGATGGTAAGCAGATCGCCTTCGCCTCCAACACCAACGGCAACTGGGACATCTTCGTCGTCAACACGGGTGAACAGGGCACCAGGAGGCAAGTCACGACCGGGGAGAGCGAGGACCTTCACCCAAGCTGGTCGCCGGACGGCAAGAAGATCATCTACTGCTCCTACTCCTACACGCAAGCCGAATGGGAGCTTTGGGTCACGGACCTCGAAACGGGCGGCATGACCAGTCTTGGCTACGGGGGTCTCTTCCCCCAGTGGTCTCCCTCCGGCGACCTCGTTGTCTTTCAGCGCGCACGCAACAGGGACCAACAGTGGTTCGACATCTGGACGATACGACTCGATGGCTCCAGTCCCACCCAGGTCGTGGGCACCGGGAAATGGGGCGCTATTGCCCCCGCCTGGTCTCCCGACGGGAACCGCGTCTACTTCGCCACCGTCCCCGCTGAGAGCCAGGTTGGGGGAGGCGGTTTGGGGATGGGCAGAGATATATGGGCTGCGGATTTGCCATCGGGCGCGCGCATTCAACTCACCAGCGATCTCACTCCGGACTGGGCGCCCACATGCTCGCCCGACGGTAGGGTATACTTCTGCTCCAAGCGTAACGGTTTCGCGAACATTTGGAGCCTTCTGCCATCCATGTAGAAGGCTCCGGAGGGCGGGGAATGAGATGGGTTCGGCGCCATCGGGTCAGCGTTTCCACCCTCATTATTGCCCTGCTGCTTGGAGGGTGCATGGAAGCGCCGTGGCGCAAGTGGCGCGCGCAAGAGCTGCCCATAACTGAGAATCCCTTTCCCGGAGTCCGGCACGTAGTGGTCACAGAGTTCCGCGACTGGAGCGGATATGGCCTCGACGGGTGGAAAGTCGCCGACTTCTTTGCCTCCGAGCTTTCCCAGGCGGGGTTCTATGATGTCCTCCCGGTCATGCAGGTCAAGGCGACCTCGGCCGCAGCCAATCTGGACAGCAAAGACCCGGAGAGCGCTCTCGCAATCGCAAGAAGCATGGAAGCCGACGCCGTCATTCTCGGCGGCATCACCACCTACGAGCCGTACATCCCGAAGCGAGTTGGGCTCAGCGCTGTAATGCTTACCGCAGGGGCCGACCTCTCGGAGGAGGGGGTCCGGGCGATAATGGAGCTCGAGCAGACCGGAAGGGCCATGGATGCCTTCTCGCCCTCCGGTCCCGCAGGGCTGCTTGCCTACCAGGCGCGCATATTCGATGCGTCGCATAACGAGTTGGTTGAGGAGGCTAAGGCCTATGCCGCCCAGCGAAAGGGACGGCAGGGGCCGCTGGGATGGAGGGCCTATCTGGAAATTACTGAAGAGTTCCTTCGCTTTGCGTGTAACCGTCTCGTTCGACAAATGCTAACCGAGCAGCTGCTCATAGAGGGGGCAACCAAAGACAGTGGAGCCTAGACAAAAATTCTGTGTGTTGGTCATGTATGCGGAAGGTGAATGGTATCTGGTGAAGTTCCTGCCCGGACAAGAGGAGGAGGCCGCCGAAGCGCTGGCTTCCTATGCCGAGGATGCACAGTACCCCCTTAGCTGGCAGAATATCGAGGCGGCGCTGCCGGAAGTGAGGGAATGCGCGGGCTAGTCCACTTCGATTCGGCTCCCCATGGGAAACCAGAAGACAATCGACAAGTTCCTCTCCTGCCTGCGCGACCAACGCAATTGCTCGGAGCATACGCTTAGGGCCTACAGCCGCGACCTACAGGATTTCTCCGGCTTCCTCGGGCAGGAGCGGTTGGAGAAAGCCCCCCCTCTGAGGATACGCGCCTTCCTCATGAGCGTCCGCCAGAAGGGGGCTTCCAGGAAAACCGCCGCCAGAAAGCTCGCCGCCCTCCGCTCCTTCTACCGCTTTCTCGCCCGCGAGGGGATCGTCGACGGCAACCCCGCAGCCAGCGTCCGTTCTCCCCGGCTTCCCAAGAAGCTGCCGAGCTTTCTCACCGTCCAGCAGGTGAACGCGCTTCTCGACGCCCCGGACAGGTCGAACCTCTGGGGCCTGCGCGATGCCGCGATCATGGAGCTTCTTTACAGCAGCGGCCTCCGCGTCGGCGAGCTTGGCTTAATGGACAGGGGTGACCTTGACGTGCTCAGCGAGATGGTGCGAGTGCGAGGCAAGGGCAAGAAGGAGCGCATGGTGCCGCTGGGGGGCGTCGCTGCAAGCGCTCTGTCGAAATACCTTGCCGAACGGGATGCCCGTAACGAGGGGCAGTTCGACACCGCTGCCCTTTTCATCAACCGGCGCGGGGGCCGGCTCTCACCCAGGAGCGTCCGCAGGATACTCGAGAAGTACATCGCCCACGCCGGCGTCGGGGCCGACACCACACCTCACACTCTCAGGCATTCCTTCGCGACCCATCTGCTCGACAGGGGCGCGGACCTCAGGGCGGTCCAGGAACTCCTCGGCCACGCCAGCATCAGCAGCACCCAGATTTACACCCACCTCACCACCGAGCGCCTCCGCGAAGTCTACCGCAAGGCCCACCCTCGCGCCTGACGCTCCCGCCGGACCAACCTTGACCCACAGTGGACATGATGGTTGAATGGTGAACGTGCGGGTGTGCTCCTTCTGCAGAGGACTTGCGCATGGAAGTCGCGGTGTTGATATCGGGGGGACTTGGGACCAGGCTCCGGCCTGTTACCTACGAGATCCCCAAACCCCTAATCCCCGTCCAGGGGTGTACCCTCACCGAGCTGATTCTTGACGTTCTCAAGGAAAACGGCATCCGAAGGGTCTACATGAGCATCGGCTACATGGCGGACAGGATCATGGGCTACTTCGGCGACGGAAAGCGCTTCGGCGTGGACATGCACTACCTCGTCGAGGACAGGGAACTCGGCACGGGCGGGTGGATGAAGCTGATCGACCCAAAGCCCTTCGGCGACTTCGTTGTCCTCAACGGCGATAATCTCCTCGACGTCGACTTTGAAGAGATGCACCAGGTGCACATTCGAAACCAGGCGCTGATTACCATTGCCCTGACCGAGGTTGAGGACGTGTCTTCCAGGGGGGTCGTGAGGCTGGAGGGGGACAGGATCGCCGAATTTGTCGAGAAGCCCAAGCCCGAAGAGGCCCCCTCAGACCTCATCAACTCGGGCTACTACATATTCAGCTCCGCCGTCTTTGACGTCCTCCCTGAAGGGAAGAGCTTCATGCTCGAGCATCATCTCTTCCCAAAGGTGGCGGGCATGGGCAAGCTGTGCGGCTATACCTGCGGCGGGCAGTGGTTCGACACCGGGACCTTTGACAGGTGGCGGGACGTGATCTTCCAGTGGCGGAAGCTCTGACCTCCTTGCGCCCACATTCCCGGGCTTTCGACATCAATCAACGAAGGAGATAGCACAATGTCTACAGGGATGATGTTGCCCGGCGCGGAGATGTTCTCGGGCATGGTGATGGTAAGCCCGCGAAAGACGGCTCGTGTTTCGAGCTGGGACAGGACCGGCGCCAACCGCGACTGCATCAAGCCGGGCGCGGGCGAAACAATGGTGATGGCCGAACTGAAAGGCCCCGCCGTCATACGCCATATCTACATCACCACCATCGATCGCGACATGCTCCAGTACCGGAAGCTGGTCCTGCGCATGTTCTGGGACGGCGAGAAGACCCCCAGCGTCGAGGTCCCCCTCGGCGACCTCTTCGGCGCGGGCTTCTGCAAGCCCCAGCCGTTCCAGTCGCTGATGGTCACGCTTAATCCCGGCGCTCGCGGCAACGCGTCCTACGGCTTCAACTCCTATTTCCCGATGCCTTTCGCGAAATCGGCGAGGATTGAGGTCGAGAACCAATCGGACTTAACATTCGGCGGGTTCTGGTATCACATCGAGTACGAGGAACTGGACGAGGTCCCCGCCGCCGCGGGCAGATTCCACGCTCAGTGGCGCAGGGAGAATCCCACCAAAGCCATTCCCCACGAAGCGACGAACAAGATCAACCTCACCGGCGACGAGAACTACGTCGTTCTCGAAGCCAAAGGGCAGGGGAATTACGTCGGCTTCTTCCTCAATGTCGACAACATTCAGGGTGGCTGGTACGGCGAAGGCGACGACATGATCTTCATCGACGGCGAGGCGTTCCCTCCCACCTACCACGGCACCGGCACCGAGGAGATATTTGGCGGTGGCGCTGGCCCCAACTATGCCTACTTCGGCCCGTATACCGGCTTTCATTTCGTAAGCAACCTCGACTACTCCGGCAAGCAGTCGATGTATCGCTTCCACGTGCTGGACCCAGTGGCGTTCCAGAAGTCGATTCGCGTCACGCTCGAACACGGTCACGCCAACAATTACGGGGTCGACTACTCCAGCACCGCGTTCTGGTATCAGATCGAGCCGCACGCGCCCGTTCCCAAGCTCCCATCAATGAAGGATCGCCTTCCCAGGTTCCCAGACGAGTTCTGGTCGGCCTACGAAATCTGGATGAAGGCGGTGCGGTACACGACGCTGCCCGAGTGGAGAGAAAGCCTCACCGAAGAGGAACGTTGGGCGCTTCGCCGCCATAAGAACCGCCTTTTCCTCGCCTTTATGGAGGAGCGCTGGAACGACATGCTCGACATGGCCGTCTCCACCCTGGGCGTTCTGGAAGGCAAACTGGGCTCCGCATAGCAGATTGCGGGAGAGTGGCCAATGAGCTGCGAAGCTCGCAAGCCGAACGCCGGTCTCTTCTCTCTCATGGCTTCAATAAGGCCGTGCAAGACCGCGCGCGTCTCGAGCTGGGACCGCACCGGCGGCAACGACGACTTCATCTCCTTCAAGCCAGGGGAGACCAAGGTGCTAGCCGAGCTTCGCGGCCCGGGAATCATCAGGCACTTCTGGGGCACCCGGCTCTCCCGGCGCGACCCCCTCAACTACCGCAAGGGCGTGCTCCGCATGTTCTGGGACGGCGAGGACACCCCCAGCGTCGAAGTGCCGTGGGGGGATTTCTTCGGCGTTGGCTTCTGCATGCCGAAGCCTTTCCAGTCCCTGCCGGTCGTCGTGAACGAGGGGAGAAAGGGATGGGAATCGTACGGCTTCGGCTGCTATTTTCCGATGCCGTTCGCCGAGTCCGCGCGAATAGAGATAGAGAATCAATCCGACGCTGACCTCGAAAACCTCTGGTACCACATCGAGTACGAGCGGCTCGATTCGCTCCCCGCCGACCTTGGCAGGTTCCACGCCCAGTGGCGTCGCCAGAATCCCTGCAAGGCTGTCCCTCCCGAAGTCTCCGGCGGGGTGAATCTCACCGGTGAGGATAACTACGCCATTCTCGAAGCCGAAGGCCGGGGCAACTACGCGGGCTTCTTCTTGAACGTCGATAACGCCCAAGGCGGTTGGTACGGCGAAGGCGACGACATGATCTTCATCGACGGCGAGAAGTGGCCCCCTTCCATACACGGCACAGGCACTGAGGAGATTTTCGGCGGAGGCGCAGGTCCCAATCACCCTTACTTTGGCCCTTACACCGGCTTCCACCTCGTCAGCAGCCCGGACTACTCCGGCAAGCAGTCGATGTATCGCTTCCATGTGCAAGATCCGGTCGCGTTTCAGAAGTCGATTTGCGTCACGCTCGAGCACGGCCACGCCAACGACTACGCAAACGACTACTCCAGCACCGCCTTCTGGTACCAGGTCGAGCCGCATGCTCCCTTCCCAAAGCTCCCGCCGGTCGAAGAACGCTTCCCCAGGTTCCCCGACGAGTTCTGGCACGGCTACGACATCCTGATGGAAGCTCTGAGGATCATGTCCGGGACCGAATGGCGGGAGCACATGAATCTCGACGAACTGCGCGCCCTCCGCCGAAACGCCATGCGCGGCCTGGACTCCTTCATGCACCAGCGGTGGGACGATTTCACCGACGCCTGGGTCGGCAGCCTCGCCATTCTGCACAGAAAAGTCCTGGAATGATGACTCGCCGGATGCAACATTTCGCACCCTCGGGTTGTCATTACTGTGGCAGCCTTCTACAACAGCGTGTGAATCCGTGTGGAGGAGAGTGGAGTGCCGGACCTTGACGATGCCGAGCTTGTCCGCCGGACGCGTTCAGGCGACAGGAATGCTTACGGCGAGTTGGTGTCGAGATACCAGGGACACGTGTACGGTCTCGCGTACAGCCTGGTCGGCAACTGGATCGAGGCCCAGGATATCGCCCAAGAAACCTTCATCCGCGGATACACCAATCTCGACCAGCTTCGCGATCCAGCTCGCTTTGCCGCGTGGCTCCGGCGCGTGGCCTTCGGCGTTGCGATGAACTGGCTTAAGGCGTTTCGGCCCAAGCTCTTTCAGAAGATCGATGGGCGCGTGGACCTCGACCGTTTGGACATCCCAGACTTCCGGCCCGGTCCGTCCGAGGTGGCTCAGAACCGTGAGTTGGCGAACGCTGTCATTCAGGCCGTCGATTCGCTCCCACCCAAGTACCGCGTGCCGCTGACCATGTTCCACCTGGACGGACTTTCGTACAAGAAGGTCGCCGACTTCCTCGGCATTCCGCTGGGCACGGCCCAGGCCTTGATCCACCGCGCCCGGGCGAAGCTCAAGGCGGCGTTGTCTGCCTATTCGGCCGGGGACATCAGCCCCATGGTTCAGGAGGTCTTCAACGAGCATAAGCTGGGCGAGGAATTCGCCCGGAGAATAATCGAGGGTCTGGAGAACGTGAGATGGGGCGGAGGGCAGATGGAGAACTCCGTGCTCGGAGCGCTCTCCGCCGCCATGCGGGCGATCGGCGAGGACGTGAGCTATGAGTATCTGATGGGTGTATCGGGCGCTGCATTTCGCCTTCAGATTCACGCCTCCGGCGGATGCAATGCTCCGGCCCCACACGCCGGTATTGGCTACAACTGCGTCCGGCCTGCGCTGGAGGCAATGGGTTACGAGACAGTTGGGCACGATACGCATGACCCCGGCATCCAAGGCCGATGGAGTTGGGCGGACGAAGACGATCGCGAAGAGATCCACAGGGTCCGCGATGCCATACTCGAGAGCATCGACGACGGCGTTCCCGTGTTGTACGGAAGTGAGGAGGAGAGCCTCATAGTCGGCTACCGGAATGGCGGCAAGGAGCTTCTGCTTCGGCCCTACATGGCGAGAAAGGATGGCTACTCCCCGATGAGGAGATGGCCTTGGAGCGTGGGGATCCTCAAGAAGAGGCGCGAAGCGCCCGACCGGCGGGAGACTATCATTCACTCTTTCGAGGTCGCAGTCATGCTTGCAAATGCCGAGAGGTTCGGTGAATATGCCAGCGGCTTCGAGGCATACAAGGTGTGGATAGCTGACCTCCTCGATGCACCAAGGTATGAGAATCAGGATGCGCACGACGCCGCGGGTCTCATGATCGGCAACAGCCACTGCTACTACAGTCTCGTGGATGCCCGTGCCTCCGCTGCGATCTATCTGCGGTCTATTGCGGACGAGTTCGGTAAGCATATCTCTACGCACTTGCTGAAGGCCGCGGACCTCTACCAGCAGATCTTCGAGACCCTCACTAGGCGATGCCCCACGCAGATCGCCCCCAACCCGTGGATGCTCGAAAAGGGCAAAAGCTGGACGCAGGAGATGCGCGCGTTTCAGACAGACATTCTGAAAGAAGCGCTCCCGCTGGAAAGAAAGGCCGTCGCTGAGATAAAGAAGGCGCTGCGCTTGATCAAAGGGTAACTGAGAGGCTATAAGGGACCGCAGCACGGTGCGCTCTCGGTGCTGCAAGTCGATGGAATCGGAGGGGGATTCGATGAAGAAATTGCTCGTCTTGACTGCCGTGCTTCTGTCAGCTGTAAGCTACATGGCACACGGGGGAGCAGCAGACGCCGAAGCCGAAGGAGAGGAAACGCCGATGAGCAACGTGCAGCGAGAGGGCGACAAGGTCTGGATCGAGGGTGTGAAGGGCTGGTACTTCTCTCAAAAGGGAAGTTCTGTCCACGCCGCGATGGAGGCGGTGATGCGCGCCGCCGGCGAGGACGTTGATTACAGTTACCTGGTGGGTGCGTCGGCGCTTGCGTTCCGCATGCAGGTTCACAAGACCTGGTGCCCCAGTTCGCCGCACCCCTTCTGCGGCTACCAGTGTATTCGCGGGGCGGTCGCGGCCTTGCCGTGGACGATCAAAGCGTACGAGGTGAAGCCCGACGACGCAGAAGGCATGAAGCGCGCCCGCGAGTCCGTCGTCGCCAGCATCGACCGGGGCGTTCCCTGCGCCTATGGCAGCGAAGAGGACGGCGTCATCATCGGCTACCAGAAGGGCGGCGAGGAGTGGATTTGCGTCCATCCGTTCAGCGACGGCAAGACTTTCGTCGAGACCAAATGGCCGTGGGGAATTGGCGTGTACACCGAGCCGAAGGCTGATATGCCCGACCGCCGGAAGCTTGCGATCGATTCGCTTAAGCAGGCCGTCAAGATGGCTCACACCAAGAACGTCGAAGACTACGCGTGCGGCTTCAACGCCTGGGAGCAGTGGATCGCTCACCTCAGGGACGAGGAGTGGGTCGAGAGTGGCCTCAAGGACGGGGCACCGTTGATGATGGGCAATTCGTGGATCTACACCTGCCTTGTGGATTACCGCTCCGCTGCGGCCAAGTACCTTCGTTCCGTCGCGCCTGACTTCGAAGACGAGGTCGCATCGCACCTGAGCAATTCCGCCGACCTCTACGATCGGATGGTCAAGGATGTCCTTACCAAGGACAAGTGCGCTTTGGAGGTCGCCCCCAGGCGATGGGACCTGAAGGAAGGGCAACAGTGGACCCAGGCCATGCGAGACGAGCAGGCGGACATTCTCATAGCCGCATTCGCGCTCGAAAAACAGGCCATCGGCGAGATCGAGAAGGCTCTCGCCCTCATTGAGAAGAATTGAGACCAAACATCGCGGGTGCGGAACCCATCGGACTCGATCCAACGACGCGTGCCCGCCCCCGATCGCTCAGGGGCCTTTCACTCGTTCCGCACCCTCACCTACTAATCTTACCATGGGCGCTTGCGCTGTCAACTGACGCCGCGCTCACGCAAACTGCGGCAGGAAGTCGGCTTCGAGCTCAAACAGCTCGTCGAACGCTGCCTTGGCAGCCTTGGCCGAAGGGACCGCAGGGTCCGTGAGGGCCGCCTGGAGCGCGAGGCCCTTGTCCCCCGTCATCGCCGCATCGACCACCATCTTCTGCACGCGCACCTGCGCTTTGAGCATTGCCACCACCCCTTGCGGCAGCGGCGGCATTTTGCGTCCGCGTATCTCCCCGCGCTCGACTGTAGCGGGGATCTCCACTATCGCGTCGTCCGGAAGGCCGGGCATGGAGCCGCGGTTGAGAATGTTGACGGCGGCCTCGATGCTTTTCTTTCCCGTCTCGAGGGCCGCAATTATCGGCATGGCCCGTTCGCCTGATGCCATCGGCGGGGCGACCTCGTCCAACCCCTCTCCCGTCTCGCCCGCTCTTGCCACGCGCTTCATCCGGTCCGCCCGCCACGCACCCTCCGCGAATCGCGCCAAGTCTCGTGGCGGAGTGAACTCCGTCGCGTACGGCACGTACTCTCCGCAGTGATTGTCGCTCGGAGAAGGGAAGAGTCCGAAAGTCTCGAACAGGAATCTGCACAACGGAAGGAAATCCGCCGGCGCGTCCACGAGCTTCCGGCGCAAGAGCGGATACAAGTCCTCGCCCGTGCTCCTCCGCTTCATCTCGTGTATCCACGTGAAATGGTTCAATCCCGACGCCAGGAACTTCATCTCCTCGACCGGTATCTCAAGGAATTCTCCCAGCCGCCTCCGCTGTTCGAGAAGCCCGTGGCACAGGCCTACGGCGCGAACCTTCGAATAACGCGCAATCGCCATGCACACTCGGCTCTCCGGGTTGGTGAAGTTCAACACCCAAGCATCCGGGGCAATCCGCTCAACGTCCTTCACTATCTCCATCACCAGCCAGGCGCTCCGAAGCGTGTGGAACAGGCCTCCCAAGCCGCCATTCTCCCCAAGCGGGTGGCTGATGCCGTGTTTCATAGGCACGGTGAAATCAAGCTTCCACAGCCGGTTCTTGTCCCTCGCCACGGAGATTATGACGTAGTCCGCGCCCTTAAGCCCCTCTTCGCGGTCAGCAGTTGCACGGACGGTCATGGGGAACCCTCGCACGTTCGCGACCCTTTCGGCCATCTTCGCCATCGCTCCCAGCGCCTTCTCGTTCACGTCGACGAGGACCAGCTCCGAGCCGCCGAGTTCCGGAGTGAGCACTATGTCGCGAAGCATCTTCAGACCGAAAACCGCGCTACCTGCACCGATGATTACTATCTTTGGCAGCCTTCTCCTCCTTCCATTCATTACCGGGTCAAACGTACCATAGTAACCGCCGCTCGCCGCCTTCGCAATGCCCCGGAAGCGGCAGCTGCCCGCGCTCTGCAACGAGCGTGAAGCGATTCGGAGGCGTGCGCTGAATTCCCTTGGCCCGAACACCGTCCAGCGAGTATATTTGACTGGTTGCCTGACCCACTAGCAAGATGCTGGCGGCGCGAGACTTCCCGGCAAGAACGGAATGCTAACAGATGGACATCCCCGGACTTGTAGATGAAATTACCCTCTGGCTGAAGGGCCGCGTCCGAGAGGCGAATGGGTCCGGTCTCGTATGCGGGCTGAGCGGCGGAGTCGATTCCGCCGTCGTGGCCGCGCTCTGCAAACGTGCCGTCGGACCTAGCACCCTCGCCGTTGTCATGCCCTGCCACAGCGACCCCGACGACAGGGAGTGTGCGGTCAGGCTTGCCAAGCATATGGAATTGGACCTGCTCGAGATTTCTCTCGACAGCGTCTTCGATGCCCTTGTGGACATCCTCCCCGAAGGTAACGACCTCGCAAGGGCAAACCTCAAGCCTAGGCTTCGAATGATTACTCTCTACTTCGTTGCCAACACGCGCAACTACCTCGTCGCCGGGACCGGCAACAAGAGCGAAGCAATGGTTGGCTACTTCACCAAGTACGGGGACGGCGGTGTCGACCTCTTGCCCATAGGCAGCCTGCTCAAGAAGGAAGTAGTCCAGGTTGCCCGGCACCTCGGTGTTCCCGATGACATCATCTGCCGTCCTCCCTCTGCCGGGCTTTGGCCGGGACAGACGGACGAAGGGGAATTGGGGCTGAGCTACGCCGATCTGGACGCCGTTCTCGAGGCGATTGAAGCGGGCCGCGAACCTCAAGCCTCCTACGATGTGGTGAACAGGATTCGGGGCATGATGGCGGCGTCCGAGCACAAGCGCCGGCTGCCTGAGGTTTTTGAATCAAAGGCGTCGCCTTAAGCTGAGGACAGCAGCGGACCTATCCGCATAGTTCTGATAGAATGAATGAGGGAACCGGTCTTTCCTCCACGAAGTCCAACCCGACCTCATTCCTTGGGGGACCCGATGAAAGCGAGGGAAAGCTGTGGCGTCGTCGGCATCTACGGTGTTCCTGATGCCGCCGTCAAGGTCTACTACGCTCTCTACGCGTTGCAGCACCGCGGACAGGAAAGCGCCGGCATAGTCGCCTCGGACGGTGAGAGGGTGCGGAGCAAGAAGGACCTCGGCCTGGTCCGAGATGCAATCTCCAGAGCCGACCTAGCACACCTGCCGGGACATATCGCCACCGGCCACGTAAGATACTCGACGACCGGTGCCAAGCGCGTTCAGAACATCCAGCCACTCGTCATCGAGTACGCCCGCGCCCTGGTCGCCGTCGCGCATAACGGCAACCTCGTTAACGCGCGCACGCTGCGGCATGAGCTCGGAGAGCGCGGCGCCATCTTCCAGACTTCCACCGACAGCGAGCTGATCGTGCATCTGATGGCCGGCTCCCGCATCGCCGATGTCAAGGAGTGCCTCACCGAGAGCCTCCGGAAGCTCAGCGGCGCATTCTCCTTCGTGATAATGACCCAGGACAAGCTCTTTGGCGTGCGCGACCCCCAGGGCTTCCGCCCGCTGTGCATCGGCAAGTTCAAAGACGGCTGGGCGATCGTCTCCGAGACCTGCGCGCTTGATCTAATCGGCGCCGACTTCGTCAGGGAGATCGAGCCGGGAGAGATCGTATGCGCAGACTCGGACGGGCTGTCGAGCTGGCGTTTCGCCGATGAGCCTCGCCCCAAGCGAGCCCACTGCATTTTCGAGCACGTCTACTTCGCGCGTCCGGATTCCTATGTCTTCGGCGACAGTGTGCACATGGTGCGCGTCGGATTGGGGAAGAACCTCGCCAGGGAGCATCCCGCTGGCGCCGACGTGGTCATGCCCCTTCCCGACTCGGGCAACTCCGTGGCGTTGGGCTACTCTCGCGAGTCGGGGATTCCATTCGACCTCGGAATAATCCGCAACCACTATGTGGGCCGGACCTTCATCATGCCCGGGCAGACCGACCGTGTCGAGGATGTTAACCTCAAGCTGAATGTGGTGAAAGAATCGGTGAGGGGCAAGAGCGTCGTGCTGGTCGAGGACTCGATCGTGCGAGGGACCACGTTGAAGGCCAAGCTCGGAATGGTTCGCCGCGCCGGGGCCAAGGAGATACACATACGGATAAGCTGCCCTCCCATATGCTTTCCCTGTTACTACGGCATCGACTTCCCGACTAAGAAGGAACTGGTGGCCGGGCAGCGGAGCGTGGACGAGGTGAGGAAATTCCTGGGAGCCGACTCGCTCGGATACCTGAGCGAAGAGGGATTGCTGGCCGCCGTCTCCGGCCCGCCCGAAGATTACTGCGTCGCCTGCTTTACGGGCCGCTACCCTGTAGCGTGCGAAGCGGGAATGGAAGACAAGCTTGCTCTCGAGAGCAGGGTGGTGAGCTGAACCCAACCGCGTCGCTCACGATTCCTCAGCGACACTCTTCAGGAATATGTGCGTCCTGTCCCGCTTGAGCTGCACCATCCAGTCGGCCCGGCTCAGCACGTCCGGGAGAACCTTGACGACCTTGGGATCATACCGGCTTCCTGCCGAATCCTGCACCTCTCGCAGGGCGCTTTCGACCGACTCCGGCGGGCGATATGGCCGCGGCGACGTCATCGCGTCCAGGCTGTCTGCTACCGCCAGGACTCTCGCGCCGAGGGGGATACTCTCGCCCTCCAGCCCGTGCGGATAGCCTCGCCCGTCGTAGCGCTCGTGGTGATGCAGGATCATGTCGGCCACAACGGCGTCCTGGATCACCGGCCTCAATATCCGGGCGCCGATGAGTGCGTGGCTCTGCACGTGCTCGAGCTCGTTCTCGCTTAGCGCGCCCGGCTTGTGTAGTACGGACTCCCTCACGCCTATCTTCCCGAGATCGTGGAGCAACCCCGCGATGTGTATCTGCTCCTGCGTCGGGCATTCAACCTCCAGCGCCCCCAGGACCGACATGGACAGACGCGAGACTCTGTCTGAATGTCCCTTCGAATACGGATCCTTGGCTTCGTAGCAGTAGCTCAGCGATTCCAGAGCTTTTAGGAAGGCTGTTCTCACCCGCCTTTTGCGTCGGGCCTCTTCGAGCTGGGCCGAACTGTCCTGGTTTCGGAGCAGCGCGTCCGCACGCTGGCGATCTAGCGCCCTCGACGCGACCAGCTGGAGCTCCGTTGGATTGATCGGCGTTACCAGATAGCCGTCCGCCCCTCTCTTAAGACAGTCAACGGCCGCGTTTACCTCTTCTCGCGGCGCAACCACGATCACCACGATGTCCGGACTCGTGCCCCTCAGCTCATCCAGAAGACCCGCGCTGTGGCTCCCAGGCATCTCGAGCGCACTGACTGCCAGCGAAAAGCTTCCTTCCGAGGCCAGCTCCTCAGCTTCGTGCGCGTTGTTCGCCTGGGTACAGGTATACCCGGCGTGAGTGAGGCTTTTCAGAATGGCTTCTCTCGTCTGGACATCATCATGAACGACGAGAACCGCCCCTTCAGCCGCAGGCATCAAGATCTCCTATTCGCCTCGGCCCCGCGATGATCGACATCATTGCCTCTCTTGCCAGGTCTCATGCTTGTCTCTGCGCGACCATCGAAGAGGGCCCGAAGCTCAACTTCGTTGGTTGCCTGGACGAGCGGCGCGATTTCCTCACGTCGTACTGCAACCCCGGAGCTAGAACCCCTCCCCTTCAGATATCGACAGCAGGCGGTTTCCAATTGAGCTAAAAACCCCCTCCGCTACACCGTGCGTGGGAGTTCGCGCCTCGGGAACAGGTCGTCTCGCCACCGCCGGCGGGGTGCGTCTCCGCACGCCCTCTACCGGTCGAAGTTGAGCCGGTTCCTCCAAAGCGATACAATTCCAACTGCAATGAACGAAGCCTTTCTCAAACAGATCCTCGACTCCATCGCAGACGGGGTGTTCACCGTCGATCTTGACGGCAGGATCACCTCCTTCAACCGCTCCGCCGAAAAGATCACCGGCTTCTCCCGCGGGGAGGCAATCGGCCAGCATTGTTTCGATATCTTCAGAACCGACATCTGCCAGTCCGGCTGCCCGCTCAACGAAAGCATGAAGAGCGGCAGGCAGATCGTGGATCAGCCTGCAACGATCCTTACCAAGGACGGCCGCGAGCTGCCCATAAGCATATCGACAGCAGTTCTCCTCGACGAATCGGGCAAGATCCTGGGTGGGGCCGAGACCTTCCGCGACCTCTCCGCCGTGGAAGAACTCCGCAGAGAGCTGCGCGACAAGTACTCCTTTGGCGACATCGTGAGCAAGAACAAGCGCATCCAGGAAATCCTCGCCATACTGCCCGACGTGGCCGAGTCCACAAGCACCGTGCTGATCGAAGGGCCAAGCGGGTCCGGCAAAGAACTCTTCGCCAGGGCGATGCACGACCTCGGCCCCAGAAAAGACAGGCCCTACGTGAAGGTCAACTGCAGCGCGCTTCCGGAGACTCTCCTGGAGTCCGAACTGTTCGGCTATAGAAAGGGCGCTTTCACTGACGCTCGAACAGACAAGCCCGGCAGGTTCGAGGTGGCGGACGGCGGCAGCCTTTTCCTTGATGAGATCGGCGACCTCGCGCCGTCGCTCCAGGTTAAGCTGCTTCGCGTCCTGCAGGAGAAAGCCTTCGAGCCCCTCGGCTCCTCCGAGACCTTGGAGGTCGATGTTCGAGTGATCGCAGCCACGAATAGGAACCTGGCGGACTTGGTCGCTCGCGGGGAGTTCCGCGAGGATCTCTACTACAGACTGAACGTCGTCAGGATCGAACTCCCCCCGCTATCCGAAAGAAGGGAAGACATCCCGCTCCTCGTGGATCATTTCGTCCGCCGCTTCAATGCCCTCACGGGCAAAGACATCCGGGGACTTTCGAGGGAGGCGCTGGGGCTCCTCGTGCGGCACGATTTCCCCGGCAATGTCCGCGAACTCGAAAACGCAATCGAGCACGCCTTCGTTCTCTGCCGGGGCAGAACCATAGAGCCCCGCCACATGCCTCCAGAAATCACACGGGACCAAGCCGCCTCTTCTGTGGTACGCACCGACACCCTTCAGGATGCCGAGGCCCAGGCGCTCAGGGACGCCCTGGAGAGGGCGGGGGGGAACCGCGAACGCGCCGCCCGCGACCTGGGCATTCACAGAGTCACTCTCTGGCGAAAGATGAAGCGCCACGGCCTCGCCTGATGTTGCGTTATCAGCGCAACGTTGCGATCAGGGTTGCACCTGCGCAACATCAATTCTTCTGCCCCTTGTTGCCCCTGTTAGCATATCTCCTTGTGGCATGGATACTTGTGATAGATCCCCGTCACTTGGCACGGCATGTGCATATGCGCACGTTGGAGGTGCGTTGATTGAAGGCTGCAATACCGCTTTTTGGTGAAAGGGTAGCGCCGAGGCTTGAATGTGCCGCGACGCTGTTGGTGGCGGAGGTGGATGCGGGCAAGGTGCTTGAGCGCCAGACCTATCCGCTTTCTACGCCGTCGCCCCAGCTTCTGGTTCAGTTGTTGGCTTCGCTCGGTGTCAGGGCCGTTATCTGCGGCGGCATTAACGGGTTCCTGGCAAGGCACCTACAGGCCGCTGGCATAGGAGTTCTTGCGAACGTCATGGGAGACGCGGAATCGGCCCTCGAGATGTTCGCCTCCGGTACGCTCCGCCAAGGCTGGCGCCAGGGACCCGGCTCACGGAGATTTCGCCGAAGAGGCCCAGGGCGGCGATGGATCGGCCCGCCCTTTGGAGGAATAGGATGATCGTAGCTGTCGCCAGCGGTAAGGGCGGAACCGGCAAGACCTTCGTCGCCACCAACCTGGCGGTTGTGAGAGCCAACGTGGACTTCATCGACTGCGACGTCGAAGCCGCCAATGCGCACCTCTTTCTTCACCCGGAGATCGAGGAGATCCAGCAGGCAAACGCAACAGCCCCGGAACCGATCCTGGACCGCTGCACCGTCTGCGGCGAGTGCGTGAGGCGCTGCAGGTTCAACGCACTTGCCCTGGTCGCCGGGAAAGTCCTTGTCTTTCCCGAGCTTTGCCATGATTGCGGAGTGTGTTTCTCCGTTTGCCCCGCAGATGCCCTCGGCGAGAAGCAGCACCGGCTCGGCACGGTTCGCAGGGGCCGCTACGCATTCGGCGCGTTCGCTGACGGCGAGCTTGAGATCGGCGAGGTCCGTTCTGCGGCCGTCATCGCTCGGGTCAAGGAGTTCCTTCGACCCAGCCGCGACACCATACTCGACTGCCCGCCGGGAGCTTCCTGCTCGATGGTCGAGAGTCTCGACGGGGCGGACCTCTGCCTTGTCGTCACAGAACCTACCCCGCTTGGGCTTCACGACCTCGAGGTCACGGCTGATCTGCTCGACTATCTGGGTATCCCCTGCGGCGTGGTGATAAACCGGTGCGACCTCGGCTCCGCGCCCGTGGAGCAGTTCTGTCGGGAAAGGGACGTTCCTATTCTCGCTCGCATTCCCTTCGACCGGAGGATATCGACCTGCTACTCACGCGGGGAACTCGTGATCGGCAGGGCCGAAGTGTACGACCGTGTCTTCGAAGAGCTGGCGTGCGCAGTCTTCGAATCCGAGTGGGAGAAGAAGCCCTCCCAGCCGGTCCTGTCCCTCGGCAGAAAGGCGGAGCCCAACTCCCTCCAGCCTCAGACGGTGCCAGGAGATGCCTCCAAGCAGCTGGTGGTGATATCGGGCAAGGGGGGAACTGGAAAAACCAGCTTCTGCTCGGTTCTCGCGCGGGTCGCGAACGACGACGTGATCGCTGACTGCGACGTGGAAGCGTCAAATCTCAATCTGCTCCTCCACCCCCAAGTCAAGCGCACCTTCCCCTTCGAGGACACGTTCCTGGCCGAGATTGCCCCTGACCTCTGCGACGGCTGCGGAGTGTGTGCCGACAGATGCACCTTCCGGGCCATCAAGATCGACGGAGGCGTTGCCGTCGTCGACCCAATAAGGTGTGAGGGGTGCGGGTTTTGCGAGATCGTCTGCCCCCTTGCAGGCTCCGACGCGATGCCCGTAACGATACGACAGCGCGTCTCGGGCGAAGCCTTCGACTGCAATTGGGGAAAGGGCCCCTTCGTGTCCGCGCAGATCAACCCGGGAGGAGAGAACTCAGGCAAGCTCGTCACCATGCTGCGTGGAATAGCACAGGAAAGGGCGGAGAACGGCAGAAGCATACTGATCGACGGGCCCCCGGGCATCGGATGCCCGGTCAACGCCTCGCTCGTCGCCACCCATCTCGCCGTGATCGTCACTGAGCCCACGCCTTCCGGCCTACACGATATGGCGCGGGCAATCGAGCTTGCGCGTTTCCTCGGCGTGGAGCCGGTCGTGATCATAAACAAGGCCGATCTGAACATTGAAGAGGCAAGGCGAACCGAACAGTTTTGCCGCGAGCGCGGCGTCCCGACGCTGGGGAGGATTCCCTTCGACCGGAGCGTAGCCTCCGCATTGTCCGAAGGGAAGTCGCTGCTTGGTACCGGCTCTGAAGCTGGACGAGCGATGGCTGCCCTGGCCGGCGACGTCCTCGAGCGTCTTGGCGGTAACAGAAAGGAGTGATGCTCATGCCACGCGGAGACGGAACTGGCCCGCCCAGTGGTGGCGGACGAGGAAGGATGGGGGGATTCGGCGCAGGTGCAGGCGGATATTGCGTTTGTCCGTCGTGCGGCACCAAGGCACCCCATGGGCGCGGTGCGCCCTGTTACCAGATGTCCTGCCCCAAATGTGGGGCCAAGATGACCAGACAGAGATAACTCGTTGGCAAAGGAGGTCGAATTATGCCAAGAGGAGATGGAACGGGCCCGATGGGCTTTGGGCCAATGACAGGTAGAGCGGCGGGTTACTGCGCGGGATTCGGGATCCCCGGTTTCATGAACCCGATTCCAGCGCGCGGAATCGGCATGGGAGCCATGTCCTACGCCCCGTACGGCGCACCCATGGCCTCACCTTACGCCGCTTACGGTGCTCCCGCGGCCTACCCCTATGCCGGGCCTTCCCCCCAAACCCTCGGCTATCCCGCATCGGGAGTTGGCTACGGCTACTTCCCGGGGATGGGGTTTGGCCGCGGCATGGGGATGGGGCGCGGAGGCGGCTTCGGCCGCGGCCGCCGTTTCTGGCGGTAGAGGCAATAGAAAGATCGTGCAAGGTCACAGAAGAAGGAGGTGAGGAATGCCTGGCGGTTACAGATGGATGTACCAGATGACCGGCTTGCCCGGCTGGATGAGGTTCGGCTTCAGTCCCGGCTGGGCCGGCAGAAGCCCCACAGGCTTGGGCCCGGGGGCCGAATTCCTGACCACGGGGCAGTGGCCGACCCCCCAGGCTCAGGCTGCTTGGCAGGCGATGCAGTCGGGGCAGTTCGGCTTCCCCTTTGCCGGCGCTCCCGGTGCAGCGCCACAGCCCGGCGATGAACTCGGCTTTCTGAAGAGTCAAGCTGAGTTCCTGCAGAGCCAGCTCGATCAGGTCCAGAGCCGAATTGCAGAGCTGGAGAAACAGGAGTAGACTGGACAAGGAGAAACGGGCGGCTCCCGTCGGGGGAGCCGCCCTATCATTGGCTCATTGATAAGGGAGGACCATAGTGAAAATCGCAGTATCATCAACCGGAGCGACTCTCGATGCCGAGGTCGACCCCCGGTTCGGCAGAGCCGCCTACCTGCTGATCGTCGATACGGACAGTTTGGAATTCGAGCCGATCCAGAACCCCAACGTTGTTGCATCCCATGGGGCGGGGATCACCACCGCGCAGATGATAGCAGATAAGGGGGCGGAAGTCGTACTGACCGGCAACTGCGGCCCCAATGCGCATAACACCCTCGGCGCGGCCGGCGTCAAAATAATCACCGGTGTCAGCGGCGTCGTTCGGGATGCAGTGGAGAACTTCAAGCAGGGCAAGCTCAACCCTTCTGGCGGGCCAAACGTAGCAGGCCACTTCGGCACCGGCGGCGCGGGAATGGGTGGTGGCATGGGAATGGGTCGCGGTATGGGGATGGGCAGAGGCATGGGTCGTGGCATGGGGATGTCCGGGGGGATGGGGCAGGGGATGGGGGGCGGCGCGTTCCAGGCTCCGCAGCAGCCCATGTCGAAAGATGACGAGCTCAAAATGCTCAAGGCCCAGGCGGACGCAATCAGAAAGCAGCTCGAGGAGATCGACCGCAGAACACAAGAGTTGAGCGATTAAGAGGGAGTGAAACGCCGTGACAACCGAGGAACAAGCGCAGGCTGCGCGCGACATCCAAGCCGAAAGACGCGCTCTCGAAGAGTCAGTCCGGCAGGCTCTGGCTGACATCAAGTACAAACTGATGGTTCTCAGCGGCAAAGGCGGGGTCGGCAAGAGCACCGTCGCCGTCAACCTGGCTATCTCGCTGGGGAAGCGCGGCTTCACGACCGGGCTCCTTGATGTGGATATGCACGGACCGTCCGTTCCTAACCTTATGGGGTTGATTGGCAGAAGGTTCGAGATCTCGGAAGAGCGCATGAGGCCCGTGGACTTCGAAGGGCTGGTGCAAGTTGCTTCAATGGGGTTCGCGCTGCGCAGCGAAACTGAAGCCGTGATCTGGCGCGGCCCCATGAAGATAGGCGCCATGAAGCAGTTCATCGGCCAGGTGGACTGGGGCGAACTCGATTATCTGGTTATTGATTCTCCGCCGGGCACCGGCGACGAGCCCCTCACCGTCGCCCAGGTGATCCCCGACGCCAGGGGCCTCATCGTTACCACCCCCCAGGAAATCGCCCTTGCTGACGTTCGCAAGTCGGTGTCCTTCTGCCGCGCCGTGAATATGGAAGTCGCTGGCGTCATTGAGAACATGAGCGGGCTCCAGTGCCCTCATTGCGGGAAAGAGATTGAGCTCTTTCCGGTGGGGGGAGGGGAGAAAATGGCCGCGCAAATGAGAGTCCCGTTCCTCGGCCGCCTTCGCATTGACCCCCGCCTCGTCGAGGCCGGCGACCTGGGCCGGCCCTACGCCTTTCACTACCCTGATGCTCCTCTCACCAAGGACTTCGAGGCAATAGTCGACAAACTACTGGCCGGTCAGGGCTAGGCGTCATGAGATTTCGCCTGAGTGTTGTGATGGATAACTTCGCCCTTCGCGGCGACCTCCGCGCAGAGCACGGGTTCTCGCTTCTCGTCGAGTCGCGCGACGAGCGGCTCCTGGTGGACACCGGCAAGAGCGATCTCACCGTGGCGAATCTCAAATCGCTCGAGGTCGAGCCCAATAGCATCGGGAAGGTCGTCATAACCCACGGTCACTACGACCACGCAGGCGGCTTAATGCCCCTTCTCCGCGCCGGAGCCGCGCCCGAGGTCTACATCTCGCCCCGTGCCTTTGACCGCAAGTTTGCCCGCGGCAAGGTGAGATGGAGGAGCATCGGTCTCGACTGGTCTCCCGGTGACGTCGAGGCGGCGCGAGGGCATATCGTCGATGCCGATGCCCCGCTCGAAGTCGCACGCGGAGTCTGGCTCACCGGCCCCATCCCCGAAGTTCAGCCCTTTCCCGCCGGCAAGAAAAAGCTGTTCGTGGAGACGGAGTCGGGCAAGCGCATCCCCGATCCTTTTGAAGACGAGCGCGCCGTGGTGCTGGACGCGCCCGATGGCTTGGTGCTCATCTCCGGGTGCGGGCATCGTGGGATACTGAACGCGCTCCTCGCGGCGCGGGAGCTTCTTACCACGCGCCCCGTCGCCGCAGTTCTCGGCGGTACGCATATGGCTTCAGCCGAAGCTGACGAGGTCCGAGCCCTCGCAAGCGCTCTCAGGGACCAGGATGTGCCCCTTGTCGGCCCCGCTCACTGCACGGGCTTGGACGCTTGGGCTGTGTTGAAAGGTGTGCTGGGCGATTCGGCCACATGGCTCGGCGCGGGGACCAGGCTTGAGTTCTAACCTCCCTCAGGGCGCGTACGCTTCCAGGCCATTCCACACGTCTCTCAACTCGTCCACCGCCGATGCCGGCAGCTCCGAAGAGCCGTATTCTGCGGGGACGTAGGTTCGCGCCGCCGACGCCGCAAGCGTTGCCATCGCCGCCCCGGAGTCCGACAGCCGCTGGGCGAATTCGTACGGCGTCTCCTCGGGCTGCCTCGGGTAGCCGTGTTGACCGGCGTAGGTGAGGAGCGCCTCGTAGGTGTACCGGGCCAGCTCGCTCGGGGACATCTTCTTCAGCAGCCCCGCCGCCCTGAAGGGATTGGCGAATCGCCTCAGCCGGGCGGGCCCAGGGCGCGGCGCTTTCGGTTTCCGTTTGAAGCTTGCCAAAAAGCGCTGCCACCACGACCTCCACCCGCGCACATTCCTCAGCGCCCTCAGCAGCCGCGGGAAGAGGAACAGCAGCGCCGCAGCCAAGAGCGCGAGGACTATCAGTATCGCCAGCAGCTTCTTCCCGAATTCCGCCGCGCGCGCGACAGCCGCGCCCACCTGTTGGATCATTGAGCCGCGCCCGGCCCTTCCCGCAGCCCCCCTTTCGGCCGCGGCTCCTTTCTCTTTCCCATTCTTCCCGCGCCCCCCGTCTTCGTCCGTCCCTCCGCCTGCTCCTCCCTCGCCCTCTTCCCCTTCCTCCCCGGGATGTTGCCCCGCTTCCCGTCCTCCCGCCTCCTCCCCCGGCATCTCGCCTCGATCGCCATCGTCAGCCATGTCCTCGCCTTTTCCCGGGCGCGGCTCGCGCGTTCCCGCGCCTGGCTGTAGCGGCAACGACTTCCCGTCGGCGGCAACTCCCCCCGGCGCTCTCGTCATCAGCACTGCGGCAAGGTTCGGCTTCGGAAAGACGCTGGCCACCGCCAATGACAACGCCGCTATCACCATTCCCGTAGCAACCCATATGGCCATCGCCTTCCACGGGACGCTGACCTTACGCCCGACCAAATACATTCGCTGCAGCCGTGCCGAAGTTAGCGCCAGCAGCACTAGAGAGAAGAAGATGTACGCTCCCGCCGACACCCACGCATGCGACCGGACGGCCGCCGTCGCGTGGGGCAGCACCAGTCGCGACAGCCCGAAGAACACCGCCGCAGGCAGCGCGAGCATCACTATCAGCAGCCCGGGCCGCTTCACTCTCTTCCGCCGCTTCCCTTTGTCCGCGGTCAGAAGGCCCTCCGCCACCGACTCCTCGCTCACCCCGTCCAGGCTGCAATCCGCGGTTATCCTGTCCGCACCGAACCAGAGGACGGCCACGATGGCGACGTTTATCAGCAGCGCTAGAGACCTGCTCATTCTCTGCCCTGTGAAGGCTCCCACCGTCCCGGTTCGCGCCGTCAGCACCAGCAACGTGACCGCCGCCAGAGCAACGCTCAGAACCACCCAACTGCACCCGTGCTCCTCCTGGTCCCGCCGGATTCGATTGATGCCCACCGCCGCGAGAATGAAGAAGAACAGGACCCACCTCATCATCTCCACGCCCTGCGGCATGACCGCCGACCTCAGATCGATCATGAAGTATGTGAGCGAGGCGAGCATCCCGAACACGCAAATCGGCGTGATCGTCTCGATCGCCTGATCAAACGGCGGCTTTTCCTGATACGGCAAGCTCAATTACGTCGTTCTCCGACCCGATCTGCACAACCGGTATGTTGAAGCACGTCAGCTTCTGCCTGGCGGAAAGTAGGTCCCTCTCATGCGTGGAGATCAGAAAGATGTACACTGTCATTCCCGAATGGCGAAGCGCCGCAGCCTTCTCCGCCAGCGCCGCGCTCACCTGCGGGGTAACGATCACAAGCGCCGTGTCCCGCGCTATGTGCCCCGTCTCGTCGTAGATCATCCTTTCCAGCGTCGGCGTTTCGGACACTTCGAGCCGCGCCAGCGTCCTCATGATCCGCAGCCCCTGTGCCGCCGACGAGCCCGCCCTTATCTGCACCGGGCCCACCCGCGGCTCCTCCCTCTCTCTTGCCGCCGACTCCATGTCAGTCCTGCTTGCAAACTCCTTCCCCCGGGGCTCATTTTTGACCCGTTCCGCCGCGTCTATGCCGTTGGTGAGCAGCCCGACGTTCATCCGCTGCTGAAGTGCATCGTAGGCCAGTGATGCCGCCAGCGTCACAGCCAGCTCCGAGCGCTCGAACGACAGGTGCGCATCCTCCCCGTCGCCGTAACTCGATCTATTGAAGTCCATCGCCAGAGTGATTCCCGAAACGGTCGATGGGTCGTAGATTTTGCAGTACAGCTTCGCCAGCTTCGCGGAGATCTTCCAGTGGATCCGGTTAAGAGGATCACCGCGCGTGTATTCTCTCACGCCGCGGATTCTCGATGGGTCCTCGTACGCGCGGTGCGTTATCTGTACCTCGCCCGACCGCCTCAACAGCGGAAACGTCAGTCCCCCAAGCCGGATGATCTTCGGGTACACGGTAACGTAATTATTCGGCGGCATCGCGCGGAATATCCGGCTGAATCCGAACGGGTCCACCGCCTCCGCCGCCAGCGGCCCGATGCGGTGGTACCCTCGGCGCTCCAGCACCACCCGGTACAGGAAGGTCTTCGAGCGTCGCGGAAGCAGCGTCAGCAACTCCCCTCGATTTCCTTCCACGGGCAAGTCTTCGGGAACCAGGTCCTGCGCCGACACCCACAGCACCGGCAGGGCACCAGTGTTGGTCACCTTAGTGATGACCGACAGGCTCTCGCCGATGTTCGCCTCCGCCGTGCTCACCTCCCGCTCGACGGCTATGTTCCTTATGCTCAGGTGTATCGTAAGGAGTGACAGGGACAGCGCGAGTATCAGCGCGTACACGGCAAAGGCTAGAATGCCGCTGCCCGTGAGCAGGGCCGCAGCGAGGGACAACAATATGGCGCCAAGCCAAACGCGGAGTGGCATTAGACTTTCTCCGGCTTCCTCGTGACTACGGGTGCCGGAACCATGTCGACTATCTTCTTAAGAACCCTTGTCGGGTTCACTTTACGCAGAAGGCTCTCCGGGGTGAGAATGATGCGGTGCTGGAGAGCGTGAGTGGCGAGCTGCTTCACGTCGTCGGGGATGACGAAGTTCCGCTGCCTGACCGCCGCCAGCGCCTGCGATGCCCTGAGCAGCGCCAGCGACGCACGGGGGCTTGCGCCCAGTTGTATCTGTGGCGTGTCGCGCGTCCCGCGAATTATGTTCAGGATGTACTCGCGCACCGAGGCCTCAACGTGCACCTCCCTTATCGCCTCCTGTGCGCGCGTTACCTCCTGGGGCGAGGTCACCGCCTCCAGCGTCTCGATGGGATGCTGAACCTGCAGCCGCTCCAGCATCTCGGCTTCCTCCGGAGCTCCCGGATAGCCGATGCTGAGCTTTATCAGGAACCGGTCCAGCTGCGCTTCCGGCAGCGGAAAAGTCCCCTCGTGCTCTATCGGGTTCTGCGTGGCGATCAGTATGAACGGCCTCGGCGTGGGGTATGTGACCCCGTCCACAGTTACCTGACGCTCTGCCATCGCTTCCAGGAGCGCCGACTGGGTCCGCGGCGTGGCACGATTTATCTCGTCAGCCAGCACCACTTCCGAGAATATCGGCCCATGCCTGAACTCGAACTCCGTCGTCTTCTGGTTGAAGATCGACGCCCCCGTGACGTCGGTGGGTAGGAGGTCGGGCGTGCATTGAAGTCGGCTGAACGAGCATCCGCTCGAAATGGCCAGCGCCCTCGCCAGCATCGTCTTCGCTACTCCGGGCACGTCCTCTATCAGAATGTGCCCTTCAGACAGAAGTGCCACCAGCGAAAGCGTGATCTGCCCGCGCTTGCCTACGATCACCCGCTCAACGTTCCCAATAAGCGACTGCGCCAGATCAGCCACTTCCTTCATGGAGATTCCTCCGCTGGACGGGGTGGCCATCAGGGATTATACGGTTGGCGCAGCCGTTTCTCACGGGAAATTCGGCGCGGGAGCCCTCCGGCCCCTTTCGGCCCGAGCGAAGAAGCCTACAGCACCGGCGGGAGTCCCACCACGATACGCAGTGCGTTCACCACATCCCCTATGTCGGGCGCGCCGGTAAGGTTGAAGTCTGCCGCAGCCGCTTGCTCGGGCGTCGGTGTATCCAACATCACCACATACCTGAGAATGAGGATAACATCACCGATGCCTAGGCTGTTCCCGTCCACGTCCATCGACGTCGGAGGGCCGACCACACCCGCCCCCCGGGGAGTCTCGTTGACCGTCACGTTCGTCTGAACCGGGCGACTGTCCAAAAGGACCGAGACCACGTCGACGACACTACCCGTCGTGCCCGCTCGGTACAGCCCGTTGTCGGCACCCAGTGTCCCGCCCGATGGGGCCTGCAGTAGCGTCCATACCCCCCCGCCGGAGCCGAGACTTGTGCAGAAGTGCAGGTACTCGTTCAGCGACATCACCGGGTCCGTCGGAACCACCTGCCACGTTACGGTGAACGTGCGCGGGCCTCGAGGGATCACCGGTATTTCGCTCCCAACGTCATCAAGCACCTGCACGCCTGTGGACGTGAGGTCACAGCTCAACGGGCTCGGACTAGCCTCCACCGTGAACTCAATCTGCGCAACCACGCTCCCCGGATTCAGCGCCACCGGCGAGCCGGTCGTTAGCGTCACCGAGACCTCACCGACCACGCTCACGTCGGCGGCGATGCCGCTGAATTCGCTCGAGGAGACGTCTCCCTCTTCCGGCTGCTGCAGGACGCCCGTGTCAAATCCCAGAGTGAATTCCACCTCCGTAACGTCAACGCTCTCGTTGCCGAAGAGGTAGATGTTGATCGGTACGACGCTGCTGGGCTCTCCCGACGAATCAGCAGGCCCTATGGAGACGGGCGAAGCTGCCCCACCTGGGTAGTGGAGTATGCTCCCGCCGTCCCCTGCTGCAAAAGCGTCGTCTTCGGCCGCCCCCCAAAGCCCCCGAAGCGCCCGGTTCGTTCCCGACCTCATCTCCGACCAGTCAACGCCGTCAAAGTGTATTATCAGACCGTTGTCGCCCAGCGCAAAGACGTCGTTGGGCGCGGTGCCCCATACTGCATAAAGGGCGCTGGTCGCCGTGCCCGCGACCCTCCAGCTGCCGTTGAATTGCAGAATGAGCCCGGCATCGGGAGTGGACTGCCACTGGCTTCCCACGACGTAAATATCGTTGGCCCCGCTTCCCCACACGCCTCGAAGGTCGCCGTCATAAGGATTGAACACCGGCGCCCAAGAGGAGCCCTTGTATTCCACGATCTTCCCCTGGTCCCCTACGGCGATCAGGTTGTTCGACGCGGTCCCCCAAATATCGTTCAGCGCCACGCCCGCACCCGTATCCGTGGGGTACCAGTCAACCCCGTTGTAATCCAGCACCAGCCCTGCGTCCGTCACAGCATACACCTCTGTGCCGGAGAGACCCCAAACGTCGAAGATCGAGTAGCCCGTCGGCGAAATCATGTCGCTCCACACGGCGCCGTTGTACTTCAGGATCGTTCCCTCGCCCCCGACCGCAAACACTTCGCTGCCGGATGTCCCCCATATGCCGTAAATGCTGCTGTCCGTTCCCGACACCAGCCCGCTCCACGCCGAGCCGTTGTATTCGAGAATGGTCCCTTCGTCTCCTACCGCGAAGACTTCACTGCCTGAAGTCCCCCAAAGGTCGTGCAGATTCTCCGTGGTGCCGGTGGTTATCGTCGAGGCCGACACGCCGTTGTAATTGACGATCAGTCCTCCGAAGCCCACCACATACACGTCATCAGCCGCCGGTCCGTAAACCCCCCACAGCCTCTGCGTCGTTCCCGGATCTATCGTGTCCCACGAGGACCCGGTGTAGTTCGTGATGGTGCCGTTGTCGCCCACGACGAAGATGTTGTCCGCCGCGGTCCCCCATATGCTGTATAGCGACGGCAGACCTCCCGGAGAAGCGTCCCCCCAGTCCGAGCCGTCGAAATTCAGAATGGTCCCTGATCCCCCTACCGCGTACACGTTGTCCCCCGCCGTTCCCCACACGTCGTATAGAGTCTCAGCCGTCCCGCTCGCAGGCGTGCTCCAGCCGCTCCCGTTGTATATCCCCGCCGCGCCTGCTTCCCCCACCACGAAAACGTTCGTGCCCGATGTGCCCCACACCCCCTTCAGGTTCTGAGCGGGTGCCCCCACGACCGGATCCCACGTGGAACCGGCGTAGTGCCGTACTGTGCCGTTATCCCCAACGACGAAAACGTCGTTAGCCGCGGTACCCCACACCCCGTGCAGGTTTTCGGAAGTCCCGCTCGTCTCCTCGCTCCACTCGAACCCGTCGAATCGCAGTATCGTCCCAGCATCACCCACGGCGAACACAGCCGTTGCCGAATCCCCCCACACCGCGTGCAGATTCTCAGTTGTTCCGCTCGCACGCAGTACCCACGAAGAGCCGTTGTAGTACGCTATCGTTCCCGCCTCGCCTACCACGAACACGTCATTGGCCGAAGCCGCCCAGGTATCCACAAGATGGTTCCCCTGCGGCAAGGGGTTCTGCCAGTCCCAGTCGGGCGGAGTGGCTCCCATCGCGAAAGCGACGGCGAGAAGTGTACCTACGAACGCGCTTCCTGTCAGAACTCGCTGCATGCGGAATCGAGACAACGTGAACCCCCCTCTCACACTGGCTCCAAAGGACCCCATTGAGGCGCGCGAAGGGCCGCGGCCCAAGCCACCATCTGCTCGACGTGCACCCCGTCGATGGATGACCGATTCTTCAGCGTCGCTGGCACCAAAGCTCATCGTGCAAACGATTTAGCGTAAGGCCCCCCGCCCGCAACGGGTATCCCCGGCAGGGATTATACAAGACAATCCAGGAATGCTCTACCCAAATTTTTTCACAAGTCCTCCGCACCTATCCCCCGCCTTCGCCGTGCTTCGACGCCCCTCTGCCGGGATTCGCAGTCCGACAATATGTCGGCATCAGCCCTCGCCCCAGCAGCGCTGACGGACACAATCACGCCCGGCTCTCGCGCAATGTGGGATCCGCGTTCGTAGCGGCTCTACGAACGGCGGGAAACGGGGAGCGCCGGGAAGCGAACACGCGACCGCCTAGTACTTGCCGCCCACGTAGTCGAAGAACTGTTCCTGCGCCATTATGGCTACGCCGTAACGACGAGCTTCATCCATGGCATCGCCGGGATCTTTGCCGATCACCAAGTAGTCAACGTACGGGCTCAACGTGTCGGCCACGTTCGCGCCGTAGATCTTTGCCAGATCCTGCGCTTCCTTTATCGTAAACGCGTCCAGCGTCCCGGCGAACGCAAACATGATGGTCCTCTTCGGATCGTACGCGGGATTGGCGACCATGTCTCCCTTCACGACCGGCACCCGCACATCGTAAGACCTAATCGCGACCCGGCTTACGTTTTCCTCAGCCCGTCGGACCTCCGCCTCGCCTATGGCCTCGTACCCGCTTGAACTCTTTCTGACAACCTTGAAGCGCCACCCGGGCTGCACGTTTTCCTTCTTCCCCAGATTGATGTAGGCGAACCCGAGCTGTTGATCCAGGCTAAGTATTTCCCCGTCGGGCTCGAGTTCCGCGGCCTTGGCGAATATCGCCCTTTTCGCCAGCTTGTCCTCCAGAACCCGAATTTTCTCCTCCTGATCGTCCGCCGTCCTCTGCAGCGACGCCGAAAGGTCCGCAAGCCGGTCCTTCTCGGCGATTTCCTTCACGTGCCTATCGTTCAGATCGTCGTGTATCTGCTTGAGTTCTGTAAGGTCCGTCTGCAGCGACCCGATCTGGATCTCGAGCTGCGCACGCTGCTGCTTAAGTTGAGCCTCACGCTCAACTATCGCCAGGTCTCTGTTCGCTTCCGCCGTTCTTCGAAGGTCGCTCTCCTGGTCGAACGCGGCCTTCGCCTCCTGCCACGCCTCCACATAGTCATGGCGGACCTGGAGCAAAAACATCGTCAGGTCCCTAACGCTGCCCAGCGTTCCGTGTGTCAGGTCGGCTGGAAGGTCATAGGGCAATTCCAGTGGCCTCTCAGCAGCGAGAAGCTGCTTGGCGGCGTTCCAATTCGCCCAACCGAAGAGCTCCTGGAGTTCCTTCATCTGAGCCTGGGCGTTCTTCGTCTGCTCCTGCGCCTTCTTAAGCTCCTGTTGGGCTTGGTCGCGCTCCGCCTGCCGCTTCGACATCTGCTGGTAGAAGACGTACGAAAGCCCCGCCGCGATTAGGAACAGCACGATAAACACGATAAGAGCTGCCAGGGGAACCTGCCCCACGCCGCTCGCGCGCCTGTGGAATGCTCGCATTTCGTTCCTCCTTGTTCCCACAGCCTTGCTCCTGCCGGGAAGAAGTATAAGGACGCCCGCAGGCGCTTGTCAAGGAAAACTGCTCCCCTCGCGAGCCCTGCCGGCAGCGCGGAAACAGCCCTGTTGCGACTACGTCCGCTTGAAGCGCCTTTCCAGCTCTTGCCGCCCTATGACGACAGCCGTCGGCCTTCCGTGCGGGCACGTGTCCCGGAAACGCGTCTCGCTCGCCCGACGGAGCAGCGACACCATCTCCTCACCCGACAGCTTCTCCCCCGCCTTCACCGCCGCCTTGCACGCCATCGCTTCGAGAATCGCTTCCAGTGGAAGCTCGGCCTCCGCACCTCCCGATTGGGCATCATCCAGCCGCTGCACGATCCCTTCAAGTAACTCCCTTGGGTCGGCGCCTGCGACGATCTGCGGCAGGGCTCTCACCACCACCGTCTTGCGCGATAGACGCTCCAGCTTCACCCCCAATTCCTCGAGCCTCTCACGCGCGTGCCCCAGCCGGACTATCTCCTCAGGCAGCAGTTCTATCGGCTCCGGGATTAGGAACGACTGCACCGCTATGGCGGAGGATTCCGCCTGCATCTTCAGCTCTTCGAATATTATGCGTTCGTGAAGTGCGTGCTGGTCTACTATCAAGACCCCATCCGTTCCTTGCGAGACCAGGTACGAATCCAGCACCTGGAAGAACTGCCCCTCCGCCGCCTTGGGCGTGCTCGGCGCCGCGTCCTCCTTGGGAGCTTCCTCCGGCCTCGTCTCTATCGTCTTCTGCAGCGGCCTCGGAGAGAGCCTCCGCACCAGCTCGTCCGCTATCTCGTCGGCCGTCGGCTCCGCCGCGCCTCTCTCCCGGGGCCCTCCAGCGAGCTTCTGCCGCACCGCCCCCTGAACGGCATCGAAGACGCGCGACTGATGCCGAAACCGCACTTCGATCTTCGTCGGGTGGACGTTCACGTCCACCTCCTCCGGCGAGACGTTGAGAGCCAGGAAGTACGCCGGGAACCGTCCCTGAGGTATCAGCGTCCTGTATGCCTGCGATGCTGCGCTCGCCAGCGCTCTGTCCTTTATGTACCGCCTGTTCAGGAAGAAGTACTGGAGCCGCGTGTTCGCCCGTGTGAACGACGCAGGCGTTATTAGCCCACGTACCGTGCCGTTCGTCTCTATGGGGATATCCAGAAGGCAGTCTGCAAGCTCCTGGCCGAAAAGCCCCCTCACCCTGTCGCGTGCCGTCCGCGCCGGCGGCAGATTCATCACCGATCTCCCGTTGTGCGAAACCGCGAAGTGTACCCCCGGGAACGCCAGCGCAAATCGATGTATCGTTCCGAGTACGTGCGACAGTTCCGTCCTCGCGAACTTCAGGAACTTCCTGCGCGCCGGAACGTTCAAGAACAGGTTCCCCACCTCCACCACCGTGCCCTCGGGCATCCCGCACGCCTTCGCCTCTCCCGGCTCCTTTCCCGCCACCCGTAGCTCCGCCCCCTCCAACGTCCCCTTGCGCCTTGAGCGAATCACGAAATCCGACACCGAGGCAATCGCCGCCAGCGCCTCGCCCCGGAACCCCAGCGTGGAGATGTTGAACAGGTCATCCGCAGCCGAAAGCTTGCTGGTAGCATGCCGCGAAACCGCCAGCGTCAGGTCTTCGGCGTCAATCCCCTCGCCGTCGTCGGACACCCGGATGAGCTTCTTCCCTGCATCGGCTAGATCCACCTCGATCTTTCCCGCGCCCGCGTCGAGGCTGTTCTCCATCAGCTCCTTCACCACCGACGCCGGACGTTCCACCACCTCACCGGCGGCGATCTTGTCGATTATGGTCTCGGAAAGAAGATGTATCGTGCCCATTCGCCATCCCGCACTGGAAAGCAACCACCTGCGTACGGGGATTGTAACAGAAACCTGAAGGGTAGCAAAACCGCGCCGCCCGTCCCACCATGAAAGGAGAGAGCGAGGCCGCTCGGGCCTCCCTCTCGATCCAACTCTACTCAACTGCAAGGTAAAGGGATTACCGTGTTTGGTCTGTTAGCCTCCCGCTACGGAGACATTCGCTCCCGGCGCTTTGATGGTAATCGTGATGGTGATCGTGTTGTCCTGCGCTTCGGGTGCCCTGCGAGGGGCTTGCACGGGGGCGCTCCGCGCTGGAGCTGCTTCCGGTTGGCGCCGGCGGACTTGAGCTGGCGCTTCTAACGCGAGCCCCCTTTCGCGCGCTGCTCTCTGCTTCATCACCAGCGCCTGCTCTTCAAGCGCTTTTATCTCTCGCTGCGCCGCGGCAAGCCGTTCCCGCTCGGATCCCGTTCTCGCCGCCTTGGTCGCGCGGTCGAGCTGCGCCCTCGCATCCTCCGCGAAGAGCGCCATCTGCTTGCCCGCTCTCGCCACCGAAGGCCCGACGCTGACCACGGCGTCCTCACCTGCCACCCTCCTCCGGCTCACTGACGGAGTGGTCATCACCGTAGCTCGCGTCGGGGCTGTAGCCGCGGCCCGCATCTGGCCGACACTGTCGAATACTTCATCCATTTGCGCCGAGTGCTTGGCCAGCTCCCACGTCATGTCGTTGATGCTCCCTTGCATCTCAGCCAGCTTCTCGCGGAAGCTCTCCATCTGCCGCTGGAACTCGTTCCGCATCCTGTTTGCCCGCGCCGCGTCACGCGGCTGGGAAAAGGCGGGGCCAACCGCAATCGCGAGTGCTAGGCCGACCGCCATCCACAACACGACTTTCTTCATGCCGTTTCTCCTTACCTGGACGACAAAGAGCCCCTCATATCGGATGGAAAGACGCATCTATCCGAGGACCATTCGCTCGCGACCACGAGCGTCAGCGCTGATGTATTCTCACCCTCTTCTTCAACTCGGACGCGGTCAGCCTCCCCTCGCGCTGCGCGGCCAGGTCAGCCCCGCCCACGCTAAGGATCAGCACCGACCTCGTGGGTGCCGGCTGGGCCGCGTAGACCGTGCCGAGTTCATCGACTGCAATCAGGACATCGTAGTCCCCCTCGCCGCCGCTCAAGCTGGCGGCCGCCATTCCTCCCCCTGCTGGGCTGCCCGCCCAGGGGCCGTACAGAAACACGGTCACTTGCTCGCCGGTTGGTATCGCGTCGAAGTTCTGCGCCTCCGTGGCCAGGAGTCCGATCACAGCCTCTTTCAGCTTCTCCACGTGCTCCTTGTCGTACTTCCGGCGGCCGCTGCCTGCGTGATATACCGGCAGGTTCAGCGCCTTGTACTTGTACTCCTCCCATTTGCTTGGCTTGCCCGGAACGGGCGATGGTGCGGGGCTTGGCTCGGGGGACAGAGGAGTTGCCATCCTGCACATCACAATCGCACCGTATCCGGGCAGATAGATCGCATTGGACGTGCTCACATTTTGCAGCGACCGTTTCTCGCTCTGGAGCCTCGACCTCTCGGTCCTCAGCCGCGCTCCCTCCGTCGATTCCGTCCTTCTTGCCCCCCGGGTGTACTCCCCCTCGAGTTTCAGCAGCTTCACCCTTATGTCCGCCAGTTGCTTGTCTATCTCCTCCACCCGCGGTGAGCGCACCTGCGACAGCGTATCCGCTGCCAGCCGCTTCATTATCTGGACGTCTTCGTTCATTCTAACCCACACGTCCTCGCTCTCCTGGGCCCGGGCGACGCCTGCAAGAGCGGCGACCCCCAGAAGAACCGCCAGCCATCTCGTGTGCCTTTTCATCATTGTCCTCCGTAGAGTGATTCGCGTCCGCACTTCCGGGACCTCGACACGTAACGGGCCCGTCTTCCGTGTCGATGGCCTCAGAACTGTCTGATATCTATTCTCTTCTCAAGCTCTTCCGCCGTGATCTTTCCCGCGCGCCGGGCGGCAAGGTCCGACGCCTTCACGCTTAGCGTCAGTCCGGTCCGCGCCGCCTGCGCGGCGCTATAGAGAGCCCTGCTGCGGCTTGCCAGGAAGCTGTCAGCAAAAAGCCGGGCTTCGATGTTGGCTATCTGTTTTGCGATCTGATACTCGCCCTCGTCTGCTGGTGCTTTAGGCGCTAGGGGGGGCGTAACAGTCGCCATCGAGGACGGCCGCGTCACGCGAACGCCCCTCCTCGTCGGCACGGGTTCCTTAACGGGACTGTGAAGGAATATGACCAACCGTTCGTTATCTGCAAGCTGTCCGAAGTTCGGGGCTTCGACGGTGAGGAGTTCGACAAGCGCCTCCTTCACCCGTTCCACAAGCTCCGCGTCGTATGTTGAGGGAACAGACACGGGTCTCTCCGGCAGCTTGGGCAAGCCCAGCACCTCCCGCCTCGTCTCTTCCCATCTACCTTCTCTGTCAGGCTCGGGCGTCGGCGACGGCTCTTCCCCGTTCGACAGCGGGAACTCCACTCGCATCGCGAAAACCGCTCCGTAGCCTGGGAGATAGAGTGCGTCCGAAGAGAGATTCGTTGCCAACGCCCCCCGCAGCTTGGATGTCGACATATCACTCTCAATCAACTGCGTTAGGAATAGCTCGGATACATCTCTGGCAAACCATGCGTCTGAGATTCCCCTACCGGCATCAGCGAAGTACTCGCCAAGCTCCTCCAGCCTTGCCCTGACTTCCTCCAGCCTTTCCTGCACGTCGGCGAGGCTTCCGAATCCTGTCTCACTGATGTCCGCCTCCGCCGACAACTCCTCCAGCATCATCTGTTCCTCTTGAAGGGCTCGCACTTCCGGGTCTACTATCGCCTCGCGGAGCGCGTCCCTGACCAGGCGTTCCATCACCATCATGTCTTCGTCGAGTTGCGCCCAGTCGATCTCTTCAACCATGGCAAGCCCGAGACCTGCGAAGAGGAGCACCGCAGCAAGAATTCCGCATGCCCAACGCTTCATCTCAATTCTCCTTCCTCAAGACCGGATTCCTGCGTCTCCGCGCGGGCCACCAGCGCCTCGAGCCATTCGGTCTGTTCATTGACCACGCGATTCGTGTCGAATATCTGGTTCATTGCCGACCAGTGTGCGTTGGCGAAATCGACGCTGAGTTGCGCCATCCGTTCCTGCCACTTCTCATCAAGCTGCGAAAGCGCCGCCGCAAGTTCCTCCCCCTGCCGCGAGTGGAGCAAGTCTATGGCCGAAGCCAGCTCCAGGAATGATGGCGCTATCTCCTCGTTCAGGCTCTCGCTTACCACCTCCCGGCTTATCGCGTAGGCGTCCTCCGCGGCGATAGCGTCTGTCGAGAGCGAGAAGCCATGGCCAATCGCAAGTAGCAGTGTGCCATTCTCCACTTTCGCTTGAACCCCAAGCCCGAGCAGCAATGCCGCCAGCACAACTGCCGCAGCCGCCCATGCGACTGCCCGATAGGGAAATGCGCGCGGCGCTGAAAACCCCGAAAGCGCGCTGACCACGAGCTGCGGCGCTTGCGAGCGCGCCGGTGCCTCGCTGGGAACCGCGATCAGCTCCATCACCTGCCTCAGCGATTCCAGCTCCCTCCGGCAATCGGCGCAGCTCTCGATGTGCTCTTCAAGCCGGCTCCTCTCCTCTCCGTCGAGTTCGCCCGAGGCCAGCATCGCCAGCAGCGGCTTTGCCTTTCTGCAATTCATCATTAGTGACCCTCCTTCATTAACGGACTCAGATGTTTTTTCAGTCGCGAAAGTCCTGAATAGAACCTCGAAGCCGCCGTCGGCACGGGGATATCAAGCGTCTCCGCAATCTCGCGCAGCGTGAGGCCCTCGAAGCGGTGCATCGAAACGACCACCCGCTGCTTCTTCGGCAGACGCGCCAGCGCGTATCGCACCAGTTGCTCCCGCTCAGATCTCGCGTGAGTCTCCTCTGGGGACTCGTTGCCCTTCTCGCGATAAGCCATTTGCGCCTTCCCGTTGAGCCTCGCTTCACGCTCGCGTTTTCTGCCGATGTCGGCGCAGGCGTTCACCGCTATCCTCCTAATCCAGGCCGAAAAGCTTCCCGACGTCCTGAACCGCGACGCGTGACGGAACACCCGGATAAACGTCTCCTGCCGGGCGTCCAGCGCGTCATGTTCATTCCGCAGAAGCCCCCTTGCCAGCCTGAAAATCCGCAATTCCCAACGGCGCACCACTTCCTCAAAGGCTGCTACGCTCCCTTCCTTTACGCGCCCCATCAGGAGCTCGTCAGTTTTCCCCGATTCCATCGATCCCTCGTCATTCTTTCCATATCTAATACGGACTACGCGATGGCATTTTATGAAGGATTTCCAGGACAGGCTACCGTTTCCGGGCAGGACCTGGCTGGGGGATTGGGTGCAATTCACCGAAAAGAGGTCCAGAAAGCCGGCGAATGGGGCAGGGTACTAGGCGGACGAACCCCCGAAAAACGCTGGCTCGTCGCCTCTCTCTGCAAGCACGTCAGATCGCAGCACGCCAGGTTCGACGGCGACCGCCTCCCCACTCTCGCCCTCTAGAAGCTGCCCTCATCTCCCCATTGCCTGGAGGACATCACCTCCTGCTTAGGAGCCTCTCCCATTCCTTCTCAAGCTCGCCTAAGTATCGCTCGATGTCGCTCTCGGGCAGAAACGCATACCGGAACCCGTTTCTGATCATCTCGTAGATGCCCTCGACCGGCACACCCATCTCATGAACGTGCGCGTACTCCTCCGCCAGCGTCGTCCCGAAGAACGTCGGGTCGTCGCTGTTGATTGTGATCGGCACCCCCGCCTCGAACAGCGCCTTCACCGGATGCGCCTCGTACGACGGATACACCCCGGTCCGCAAGTTGCTTGTCGGACACACCTCAAGCGGGATCTGATTCTCAGCCAGGTAAGCGACCAGCTCCCCGTCCTCAATCGCGCGAACTCCGTGGCCGATCCTTTCCGCGCCCAGTTCCCGAATCGCCTCCCGCACGCTCTCCGGCCCTGCGGATTCCCCCGCGTGAACCGTCAGCCGCAGCCCGTGCTCGCGCGCCTTCGCATATGCTTCCGAGAACTGGGCAGGGGGGAAAAGCGGCTCGCTCCCGCCCAGCGTTATCCCCACTATGCTCTCGCACCGGAGGTCGAAGATCTTATCGAGTAGCGCCAGTGTGCCGTCTCTGCCGAGGTCTCTGATCAAGTCCACTATCCACTGCACGCGGACCCCATTGAGCTTGGCGCCCTCCTCCAGACACGCCTTGACACTCTCAAGTGGAATCCCTTGCCGCAGGTACCCTTCCAGCGCAATCGTTATCTCCGCATAGACCACATTCTGCGACCTCAGGTTCTCCAAAACGCCCGCAACCAGCCTTCTCAGGTCCGAGGCGTCTCGCACTAGGTATCTCGTCAAATAGTAGGTGATCAGGAACTGATTGAACGAGTCGTAGCGAAACAGGCCCGAGACCTCCTCGATTGACCATTTACGAGGGGTCAAGAACGGGCGGATGTTAGCGCATCGCTCGAACCAGGCCCTGTGCCCGGGAGGGGCGCTGCCGAGCGCCTGATCAATCGGTTGCCGATTCAGCAATTCAGCGAGCACCTCTACCGGCATCGCACCCCGAAGATGCACGTGCAGCTCGCTCTTCGGAATTTCCTGCAGCACGTGTCTTATTTCGGGCAAATGAACCTTCCTGCGGCCATCGCCCCTTACTGCTGGTCAGTCCCCTTTTCCGGACGGAATATCAGCCAGATTAGCAGCCCTATGGGCCACGCGAGGAAGATGACCAGAAGGGCCACCAGACACCCCGATTTGCCGCGGTCCTCCGCGTCTGCGTACGCCCAGATGACACTCAACACAACCACCACCAAATACGCCAGCCCGAAGATTCCTCCTAACAGTCCACCTAACATCCCCGTTCGACACCTCCTCTCCGGGCTATCCTCCTGGCCGTCATTGTCGGCACGCCTCCGCGCAGCGTACGCCCTCATGTATATACGTCAGCAGGTTGTCGATCAGCCGCTCGTCCGGGACCGGGCATTCCGTGTACCCAGACGACGGGCAAAGAATGAAACGCCTCCCGCGCCCAGCCTCAATCGCCTCACGCACAAGCTCCTTCATCCTCTCCTTGCTCGCCGTCATCAGCTCGTGCGTCTCGATGTTCCCCTCGAGCCCCATCCGGTCGCCCACCCGCGCGAATGCCTCCTCCAGCGTCATGTCTCCCATCGGCGGCGGCTCCATCGGGTTGAGCACGTCCACTCCCATCTCCACGAATCGCTCCAGCACCGGCCCCATCTTCCCGTGGCAGTGC